>OGVQ01000101.1_pt1 | contig 19082 bp, 17 predicted proteins | sample 1575801 | NCBI WGS metagenome assembly OGVQ01 (sample SAMN07581550, study PRJEB24739) | freshwater metagenome | place: Singapore | collected 2015-04 | reverse complement strand
TAATTGCAAGGTCAGCTTGTGCCGGGATCTAAATGCGGCTATAAATATAAAGGCGCGTGGGACACACGCCCTCAAAGCTCAATCAATGTCTTCATAGAAGAGTCGTTGAGAAGCCCACACTCACCTGGAAGGGAGTGTGTGGAGTATGTCACCAGCAAAATGTTTTTGCATCACTTCTAAAATCATCGGTGCAGCAATGCTACCACCACCACCACCGGAATGTTCTGCAAAGGCCACGATTAAAATTTCGGGTTTATTAGCAGGTGCATAAGCACCAAACCAGGCATGATTTTCTTTAACTCCTGCTTTCCACGCTTCAGCAGTACCACTTTTACCTGCAACTGGGGGCAGGTTGGGGTCGTTTAATACTTTTCCTGTACCTTCACTGACTACCTTCCGCAACCCATCACGCAAAATTTTGATGGTTGTGGGTTTGAGATTTAAAGATTCTCTCCAGGTTTTAGCATCTTCATTATCTTTGAGTACATGAGGTTGCACGCGATAACCACCATTAGCAGGAACAGCAAACATCACAGCGACTTGTAAAGGAGTAGTTTGTAATGCCCCTTGGCCAATAGACATATTCACAGTGTCACCCACAGTCCAGGGTATCTTCCAGGCTTTACGTTTCCACTTGTCATCAGGAACTAAACCTTTAGCTTCTTCTGAAGTAAATTCAAAGCCGGTTTTTCGACCAAACCCATATTTGCGCGTCCATTCAATCAATGTAGGTCCACCGACTCTTTTAGCAACTTGATAGAAGAAGGTATCACTACTCCACTGCATCGCCCCCACAAAACCCAAGGGACCAAAACCGGCATGATTCCATTCACCAAACCTAGTTCCACCAATAGTTAATGAACCATAGGTTTGTAATACTGTATCAGGCGAAAATTGACCTGATTCTAGTCCGGCGGTTGTGGTGACGATTTTAAAGGTACTAGCCGGAGGAAAGGCGCTAATAGCCCGATTAACTAAAGGATGTTCAGAACCTTGGACGCTTTCCCAATCTTTTTGGGAAAGTTTTTGTTTGGAAAAGATATTGGGGTCAAAGGTAGGATGAGATACCATAGCCAAAACCGCCCCATTTTTCGGATCAATTGCGACTATTGCGCCATTACGCTTACCTAAAGCTTTTTCGGCTGCCATTTGCATATCTAAATCTATGGTCAAATGTATATCATTACCAGCTTTAGCTTGTTTGCTTCCCAATACTCTTAATGGTCTACCGCTACCATCTACTTCTACCTGCTGTCCGCCCCATTCACCTCTTAACAATTTTTCATAAGCTTTTTCTACCCCCATTTGCCCCATGACATCTCCTAAACGGTAGCCTTCAGCCTTCTTTTTTTGTAGTTGTTCCGCAGTAAGTTCACGAGTATAGCCAAGTATATGTGCTAACTCTCTACCTTGGGGATAATAACGAACTGCCTCAGTATTGATCTCTACTCCTGGTAGTTGATTTTCATATTCTTTTAAGGCTGTAATTTGGGCTTCGTTTAAATTACGAGCGATGCGAATGAGGGAAGATGGATTAACAGCAGATTCTTCCAGAATTGTTTCAATATCTTCTTGGGGTATTTCCAAAATTTGTGCTAGACGTGGACCTACCACTGGCCAGGCGGGTTTTGTATGTGCCATTGGCCACAAATATACAGACCGAGGATAACGAGTGCTGGCTAATAGCTTACCATTTCTGTCAAAAATGTTACCTCTCTCTGGTTGTTTCGGAATAACGCGAGTCCGATTTGATTCTGCTCTGACTCTATGGTTTTTTCCTTCAATAATTTGTAAATATACTAATCGAGCACCGATTCCAGATAACATTAATAATGTGAATAAAATTACAAATCTAGATTGGACAGCACGTCCAACGGTGCGTGTATTTTTTTGACTACTGAGTAATGGTGGTAAAATAGCCATAAGACCAAAAGAAATTTTGGGATAAATTAATTGGTAACAACTGACAACTGACAACTGACAACTAACAACATTAAATTGATTTCATTAAAACCAGGGCATTCTACTGAAGATTATGGCTCAAAATGCGATGCAGAATCAAAGAGGTTTAAAAACATTACAGCCACTTGATGTTGAATTGCGTAACGTATTCAAGTTTTTTAACCAAGAACCCGCAGTACACGGAGTGGATTTAGATGTTAAACAAGGAGAGTTCTTTAGTATTTTAGGGCCTTCTGGTTGTGGCAAGACGACTACACTCCGCTTAATTGCTGGTTTTGAAAGGGTTGACGCTGGTAAATTGCTGATTCAAGGGCAATTAATGACCGATGTTCCTGCTTATCAGCGACCTGTAAATACGGTATTTCAAAGTTATGCTTTGTTTAACCATTTGAATGTGTGGGAAAACATTGCTTTTGGACTGCGATTAAAAAAAATCTCCAAATCAGAAATTTCTAGTCGCGTTATGGAAGCTTTAAAGCTTGTCAAAATGGAAAGTTTGCGATCGCGGTTTCCCAGTCAACTCTCCGGTGGTCAACAACAAAGAGTAGCATTAGCTAGAGCTTTGGTAAACCGTCCCGCCGTTATCCTCTTAGATGAACCCCTGGGAGCATTAGATTTAAAACTGCGTAAGGAAATGCAAGTTGAATTATCCAATCTTCACAAGGACTTAGGGTTAACCTTTGTTATGGTGACACATGATCAGGAAGAAGCTCTTTCTTTATCTGATCGAATTGCGGTGATGAACCAGGGCAAAATAGAACAAATTGGTACTCCCAACGAAATTTACGAATGTCCTCAAACAGTTTTTGTGGCTGATTTTATTGGTGATACAAATTTGTTTAGTGGTGAAATTGCTGAAATAGATGCAGAATGTGTCAAAGTAACGACTAAAACAGGATTAAATATTATTGTTAGTCGCAACGAACAAACACCAGTATCAACATCCCAAAATGTTGCTGTTAGTGTCCGTCCTGAAAAAATTCAACTTTCCCTCTATCACCCTAATATACCCATTAATTGTTTTGAGGGCAGGCTAATTAATATCATGTATTTAGGTACTCATATTAATTATGTTGTAGAATTAATCAACGGTATTAACATTAATGTTTTACAACCTAATACATTCAGTAGCTTGCTGAATGGGAATGTACCCATTTATGCTTGGTGGGAAAAAACCGATTGTTTAGCCATTAGTCAAGATAAAAATTAGATGACTAACAGACGTAAATTCCTAAAAAGGATAGTAGCATTTTTTACCTTATTTTTAAGTAGTTGTGGCTGGAGATTAGCTAAAGTAGGGTCAAACTTTACTAGCTCAAATCAGAGCGACAAATTATATATTTATACCTGGACTCAATATACAGATCAACAATTACTCACAACCTTTACCACTCAAACAGGGATGAAAGTAATAGCCGATGTATATGAATCCAATGATGTCATGTTGGCTAAATTACAAGCTGGCGGGGGTGGGACTTATAGCATTATTTACCCATCTGACTATATGGTACAAAAGATGGCAGAAAAAGGATTATTACTAGAAATAGATCATAGCCGATTAATTGGCTTAGATAATTTATTTCCCCAATTTCATAATCCTGTTTATGATCCCCATAACCGTTACAGTGTTCCTTTTAATTGGGGAACAACAGGTTTATTATATAATTCCGAAAAACTGACAAATCCCCCTGAAGATTGGGAATATTTGTGGCAAAATCAAGATCAACTTAATAAACGTTTTACCCTACTCAATGATGTGCGGGAGGTAATGGGGGCAACATTGAAAATGTTAGGTTATTCCTATAATTCACAAAATGAAAATGAAATCAAACAGGCTTATGAGAAATTAAAATTGCTCAAACCAGCAATTGCCGCCTTTGATACGGATGCTTGGCAAAATAAAATTCTGGCGGGGGATTTATCCATTGCTATGTGTTATTCTGCTGATGCAGTCAAAATTTCTAAGGAAAACCCCAAACTCAAATTTGTCATTCCTCGCAGTGGTTCTTCCCTATGGACTGATACCATTGTCATTCCCAAATCTAATCCTAATATTGCTGGTGCTTATGCCTGGATTAATTTAATTTTACAACCAGATATAGCAGCGAAAATTTCCGAAAGACTATATATTTCTACTCCTAATCGGGCAGGATTTGAACAGTTACCAAAAACAATTCAAAAGAATACTAATTTATTTCCCCCTGAAGCACTTTTAGCCAAGTGTGAAAGATTAACTCCTTTAGGCAAATTTGAAGAAGTTTATGAGCGATATTGGACTGAATTACTAACTTGACAAAGGTAATGGGTAATTAATATATAATCACTAATTTGTAAATGGAATCTTCTAACAATTTTAACAACACACCTTGGAAAAATTGGCTTTCTCCCTTGGCATTACTAGCACCATCGGGAATTTGGTTATTGATTTTGTTAGTTTTGCCAACATTAATAATTTTTGAATTAAGTTTAGTCCCAGATGTTCGCCCAGGTGATTTAGTCAATCCTAGTAGCTTGGATAACTATTTTCGGATTTTTGAGCCAATTTATTTAAAAGTGATAATAAATTCACTTTTTTTAGCATTCAGTACCACTATTATAACTTTAATTTTAGGTTTTCCTGTTGCCTATTGGATTGCTCAAATTATCCCCAAACGTTGGCAAAACTTATTACTATTAGCCTTTGTTTTACCTTTATGGACATCTTCTTTATTGCGTTCTTACGCCTGGATTACAATTTTACGTCCTACAGGATTATTAAATAGTTTATTAAGTAGTTTTGGTTTACCTACCTTAGATATTCTTAATAGTAATTCGGCGGTATTAATTGGCATGAGTTACAGTTTATTACCCTACATGGTGTTAATTTTATATGCTTCTTTGGAAAAATTAGATAAAAGATTGTTAGAAGCTGCTGCTGATTTGGGTGCAAATCCCATCCAAACTTTTTGGAAAGTGACTGTACCTCAAGTTTCCCCAGGAATTATTGCTGGTTCACTGCTAGTTTTTATTACTGGATTGGGGGATTTTATAGATCCAGAATTATTAGGTGGTGCCTCCAGTATGACAGCCGCCAGACTAGTTTATAATCAGTTTCTTGGTGCTACTCAAAATTGGGGATTTGGTTCAGCTTTGAGTATGACATTGATTTTAATGGTCAGTATGGCGATCGCCCTTATAATTAAGTTTGGGGAGGCCACACCGAAAAAATAGAAAATGCAAGTGACAAGATCAAGCCACAATTATGAATTTTTGCAACAATACAGATTATTGGCAATAAAATATATGTTTGATTTTAGGTTTTAATTGTATTCTAGTTAAGGTCAATTATTATTAACGCTTGTAATAAAATATGGGGTTTTCAATTGTTACTATAGAACAACGAGAAAAAGAAGCTAAAGCATTAAAGAGTTTTCTTGTCTATAGTCTAATGAGTTCAGTAGCATTACATACTGGGGTACTAGCTTTATTTATTAACAAGTTTTTTCTCAAAGCACCTGAAGTTACAGAAACACCAATTGAAGTCACAATTCTCGAAACCATACCCCAGGAAATAGCACAACTACCAGTGGAAATCAAATCTTTACCACAAACAAATTCCGGTGGAGGTGGTAATCAGGGAGGGGGAATTTCCACCCCTACAGAAACAGCTATCAATATTATCAAATCTTCTGTTGCACCCATCACTCAGCAGAACCCCCCCAAAACCACTAATAACTTAATCACCAAACCATCTCAACCCCTAACTACTTCTAAACCAACAACCACAACAAACCCAGTCAGAACAGTACCAATTGAAAACACCACCCCTGAACCAACAAACACAACAAACCCAGTCACAACTGAACCCATACAAACAGCAAATACAACATCCACAAACATCACACCGTTACAGTCAGAAACTCAAACCAATACTAGTTCCGACAATATTCCTAGCAACTTAACTACCTCCACACAGTCTCCAGAGAAGAAAAATATTATCAGTAATTTAGGTGATCATAGTTGGAGAAATATTTTAGGTAAAGGTACTAGTCCTGGTGTGGGGAATGGTACTAGTCCTGGTGTGGGGGATGGTACTAGTCCTGGTGTAGGGAATGGTACTGGTTCTGGTGTGGGGAATGGTACTGGTGCTGGAAATGAAACTGGAAATACACCAAAACCGGACAATACACCCATAGCTACCGCACCCAAACCCCCCAGAGAAAATGGTTCTAAATTGAATCGTGCAGATTGTTTAGAATGTCAAATTAAATACCCAGATAAAGCTAGACGGCGGGGAGTAGAAGGCAATCCAGAAGTTGCTATTGATACTGATGCTCAAGGTAATGTTACGCGAGTCCGGTTAATCAGTTCCAGTGGTGATAATGAACTAGATGAAGCTGCTCAACAAGCTGCTCAACAGTGGAAATTAACACCCACAGAAGGGGGAAGAGAGGGGGTAAGAGCCTCAGTTAACTTTGCTATAAAAGGCTCTCAACGCCACCGTAAACTTCAAGAACGTCAAATAGAAAAACAAAGAGAAGTCGCTAAGAAAAAACCTGAAAAAGAACCTACTACTCCCACTATTATCGAATCTCCCCAAACCTCTCAGAGAAAAACTACTCCGATTGTGACTGATATTCCATCCGAAAATACCACTAGGCGCAAACAAGAATCTCTACCTTCTCCACCTAAACCAGTCTCACCACTTCGTCAGACTATAGAACCTGAGAAATCTAAACAAATAGAAGAATCTAAACCTCCTCGTATTTCACCCCAGCCTGTCAAATCTGATACAAATAATCAAGTTGATGAAGGTAGATCCGAAAGAGTACAAAAAAGCCGCAAACGCTTGGAAGAAATCCTCCGTCGTCGTCAGAAGTCCTCTGAGTCACCACCTCCAGAAGGACCTACACCACCTCCGTCTGAGACTACATCATCTACTGAGTCCAATAGTAATTCAGAAAATAGTAATTAGTCACCAGAAAATACCTGAATAATTTGATCATTCGGGTATCTGGATTTTTATTGATTCAACTATGACAGGTTGTCTTTTGACACCGTTAGCATAAACAGAGAAAATCTCAGTTGATAATTTTTTACCTGGTGTGAATTCATAAATATGAATAAGAGTTTTTTTTTCCTGCCAGTTTCTTTCCTGATGATACTGGTGGTATGTCCTGTTATGGCTGCCGATAATGAAAATAATAAAAAAGCAGTAAATTCAGATATTCCTAATTTAAGGGAAATTGAATTACCCGCCACAAATGCTAAATTATTAACTCAACAACCAGCAGAAAATGAAGTAAAATCGGAAGCAGATATCACACCTACAAATGATGCAGATATTTCTGTAGAAGCTATTGGTGAAAAAGATATTATTCCCGAATCTACTCCCATCTATGTAATTGAGAAAGAAGAAATTCAAAAACAGGGTGCAACCAGTGTTGCCGATGTTTTGAAAAAAATGCCGGGTTTTACCATTAATGATGTCGGACCTGGTGCAGATATTCATACTGGAACATATTATCGAGGTGCATCAATTAATCAATCTGTATTCCTGATTAATGGCAGACCAATTAATACAAATATCAGCACCTATCACGGTAGTACAGATTTAAATAGTATTCCCGTAGAAGCCATTGAAAGAGTCGAATTATATAGCGGTACTGCATCTTCTTTATATGGTTCTTCTACCTTTGGAGGAGTTGTTAATATCATTACCAAAGAAGGTTATGGTAAACCAAAATTCAATGCTAGTGCAGAATTTGGTTCATTAAACTTAAATAATCAACAGTTAAGTTATAGTGGTTCAAGCAATAAAGTCAAATACAACTTTAGCTTTGAAAGATTTTTTGTAGATAACCGTTATTCTGTACCTGTGGGTGCTGCAAATAGAGATAGTGAAGGAAAGTTATTTAATGCAGATACAGCTACCAGCACTTATTTTGGTAGTGTAGGTATAGATTTAGATCCTAAAAACTCCTTGAATTTAGATGTAACTACCCTCAGTAGTCGTCGGGGGTTAATTTATTTCGGTTTCCCTTTACAACGAGATAGATTAGATCATGATGGTTTAAATGTTGGGTTATCTTGGAAAACTAAATTAGGTAAGGGGGAAGATTCCAATTTAACAACTACATTGGGATATAACCGAGATTATTTTAGCACTTATGGACCGACGGCACCGACATTTTACCGTACTGGAGTTTTAGATACACAGCAATTTAAAGCTAGGGTAGATCATGAATGGAAAATCACTCCAAATAATCAATTACGCTGGGGGTTAGATTTAAAAAATACTGATTTAATGGGCGATGTTGTGAGTACGAATCCTACCCTAATTCCTAAAAATGAAAAAGAAGATAGAAGTGTCTTTAATACAGCTTTATTTGCTGTCAATACTTGGAAAATTAGCGATGCTTTACAAGCAGATGTAGGATTAAGACAAAACTTTGATAGCCAATTTGGGAGTTATTTTAATCCTAGTTTTGGTGTACGTTATGCTATTAATCCAGCTATTGCAGCGCGTGGAAGTTGGGCGGGGGCGCAGCGCAACCCAGGGTTAGATCAATTATATGTGTTTGACACAGTTCATAATTGGAATTCTAACCCCAATTTAAAACCAGAAACAGGTTCTACTTGGACTGCGGGAATAGATGTCAGATTATCTGAAAATTTGTTAGGACAATTTACTTATTTTGGCAATAGTTTAGATAATCGTTTGGGAGTAATTAATGGCAGATGGGAAAATATTGGTTTAGTAGATACCAATGGTTTAGAAGCAGCATTACAATTTAAAATTGCGCGGGAATGGTCAACTTTTCTCAACTACACTTATACAGACGCTCAAATCAAAACGGGAACAGAAAAAGGATTGCAGTTAGGCTTGATTCCCTACTCTTTACTACAAACTGGTATTGGTTATCAAAAGAATGGCTGGCAAGCTAATTTATATGCTACTTATAATAGTGGTACTCGTCGTTCTGTTTTTAGTAGAAATATACCGGGAGAACGGAGTACAGATTTTGCGCCATCTTTTTTTAATTTAGATTTTAGTGGCCGCATTCCTCTAAATAAAAATTTGGGTCTAACTTTTTATTTGGAAAATCTTCTCGGTGAACAATATGAAAGAGTGAATCGAATTTATAGCCCTGGTTTTACTTTCCGTTTGGGTTTAACTTCCAGTTTATAGAATTTTGTAGATTTGGTTGGGTTGCACTGTCGCTTAACCCAACCTACGGTTCTAGGCTTCTAGATCAATTCCTAATTCTCGCAATTTAGCAGCTAGTTTTTCTGCTCTTTGTTGTTCCTCTTCTGCTCTTTGATGTTCTCTATCTGCCCTTTGTCGTTCTTGCTCTGCTCTTTGGCGTTCTTGCTCTGCCCTTTGTCGTTCTTGCTCTGCTTGTTCTGAACTCCACAGTAGTAAATTACCTGATTTATCCCACCAACGCAGCCAGTTCATGGTTTGTCCTAACCTTTCCCCAGACCAGATTCCCAGATATAATTCTAGTTGTGGAATCCATACCCGTCCCTGTGAATCTGCGGAGTGAAGCGTATATTTGTTATCTTGCAAATAACGCGCTTCTAGACTACCTTCATAGGGGTCATAGGTGATGTATGTGGGTACTTGCAGAATCTGTTCGTAAAAATGGAGTTTGCCATAGGGGGGAGTGGATCTGATGGATAGTTCTCCTCCCTCTGCTTCTGAAAGAAATTCCATCACAATTGCGATCGCTGCACCATCTGTATTAGGGGTATAACTACGACGAATTACCCCCTCTGGTACGGAATGTACTTGAGGAACATAAAACCAGTCGGGAGCTTTGACGATAATCTTTTTATTAATTGTTGCTACCAGCCCCAAATTCGAGCCAATTAGCATTTCTGGCTGAATGTATCCTGAAGCTCCCAAAGCATCGGTTAAAGCCGCAGCAAGGGCGGGTTGTTGAATATTTTCCACAGGATCGTCTGGTAATACAAAGTTAGCTGGTAAGGATTCCCAGGTGATGGTTGCTTTGGCTTTGATAGACGGGGCTTCGATTACCATTATATTAACCCTCAACCAGAAATGTTTGTGCAAATTAACTACAGTATATCAACTGGAGTTGAGACTAATTTACCCTCCTAATTCGCCAAGGTATTTCTAGGCAAGGATTTGGGCTTTTCCAAGTCTTATAATCCCTATATGGCAAGGGTTTGAGCATGGATATAACTTTGTTACAAATCGAATTTCTTATGCTTTTCGATGTTTTCTTTTTGTACGTTGATTTTTTGTAACAGTTCTAAAGCAGGTTTAGAAGAACTCCTATCCATGTTTAAAGTCAACAAGCAACCTGGACATTTGAACTCAGATTGAGATAGTAAGCTATATATGGACATTTCAATGAAAAAATTGCACTTTGGACATGGTATACCAGGAGAACGGGGCTGTTTTTGTGCTGCAGACATAGATGAATATCCTTGGAAAAAATATAAAGTTCAGGATTTTGCCTTTGGCAAGTAAAATGATCAGCTGATATGAACCAGGGGTACTTTACAGCGATTTTCAGGTAAATGAACCACAAAACAAATTTGAAAACTCTTGTAGATACGTTGTATGTAACGTCTCTATTGTGGTCTAACTAGATGAAAACTGCTGTAATGCTATGGAGAATCCCCTGGAGAGATTGTTTCGCTCTGGGCTGATTTTAATCGGCTGTGCTGTGTGACAAATGTGGTACTATTAAATACTGTCATTAAACCCGCTAATCCCACGGGTAAATCTGCTTGCTTCATCTGCACAGTTATCTTCATATTAGAATCGAGACTTGAAGATGTCTTACCATCCTCCGAACGCCCCGCGGAAGGAGACAAGCGAGCTTTAAATCCCTTTAATTCTCCAATTTCGCCATTGTTAGCTTTCTCCTCCACAGATTTAACACCATTCTCCAGCGCTCCCTTTTGTCCTGCTGGATCACTTTTGTATTCAATTTCTGAGAAAAGGCGAATGTTAAAATCAAAATCTGCTTGCTGAATTTGTAGCAGTGGTAGTGGAATTAGAGACAAAAGTGGAACTTGAACGCGGAAATAGTCATCTTCCCCAGTCTTGGGATTAGCCTGGGTATACCAGAATGTCACCATTTTGAGGCGGCTGAATGGTTTTCCCGTTTGTGGATCTATGGCCACATTTGGAGTATGTTCATCAGATACTTGTTCCATGCCATACTCAAGCATAAACTCAACAAAACGTTGGGATGCGGTAAAATCGGCCTCAATTGTGGCGATGAGAGGCGCAGCAATCAAATCTCGAAAACCAATCAGCTTATCGTCTTCTACAGTAGTCATAATTAATTTACCTGAAAAAATTTTAAATTTCTGGTTAAATTCATCCTGCCCTTAGTTCTACTCTTGGACTTTCTGCAAGCTTTGGCTTGTTTCAGCTATCATCCATCTGTAGTTATCTAATTGCGCGCTGATTCTCACAGAGGAAATCATTTCTTGGGGTATTTCTTTTAATTCATCTGGGTTGACAATAATATTAGCATTAGAACCTCCTGGCATTAATGTAATTAATTCTTTAGTATCTCGTCTACTAACAACCGTGTTAGCAACTTCATTAAATAATCTCCTTAGGCGATCTCTTATTTCTTCTGGATCTCTATTAAATACCTCCTGTGTTTCTTCTAGCAAATCTTGGATGTCTTCATGTCCTATTACACCATCTTCAAGTTTATCTGCAATAATCTCTTTAATATCCGCTTCCGTAACACGACTACTACGTAAATAAATATTTTTAGCTCGTTCAAAAAGAGATTGAGAAATATTTCTTTGCAGGAATTTGGCAAATTTCTGATCACGAATATTTGTTTTAACTGATTGCCAAAAGTCAAGTAGATCTTGTCTCCTTTTTTCTAAACTAGACATTGATGATTCTACTTGTGGTGGTGGCACTAAGGGTACTACCTCACTAAGTCCAGTTGCAGTTTCTGGTCTGCGGTTAGTTATACCCAGTTCGTCCATAAATTTTGTGATACCCTCGATGACCAGCTTAACTGCTTTACGGGCAATTTCATCACAATTTTCCCGTGTTTCTTCAACATCAAGGGTAGAACTATCCTCTAAAGATTGAACTGCAAACTTTAGGTCAAGTTCGATTTTTTGTAACGTCCCCACCGGGATCTGAAAATTACTCAGAGTATTATCTTTGCCATCCTCAAATTTTTTGTATTTATGACTCAATTGACTTGAGTATTCATTGGCTAAGTCTTGCGCCCTTGTCAAATCATTAAGAATTGAACTTACAAGTTGGCTCAGTAACATAACATTTAATCCTTTGATCCCAGCGATTTTAAAAACCTTCCCTCTGATACACCCATCTGCTTGCGCCAGTAGCATAAGTGATTAAAATATTCGTACAAGCAACAAGCAGAAGAATGGAAGCCCCATTCTTCTACTTAGGGGTAATTTGTGCCTAAATCTACTAGAAGTTTGACAATGCTACAGCAGTTCTCAGTATTATTACGTACATATCTAGCAGGCAAGATGCCCGCACCACAAGAGTTTCATGATTCAATTTTGTACCTCATCAGAGCGGAAAATGCTGTAACAAAACGACCGGAATTGCAAGATTCAGTAGATGAGGCCTTGTCTCCCAGTCAATCCTATGGTTTTGGTTGAGGTGGAATAACTACAGTAATGGTTTTTGAAGCTTTGGGATCTTTAGAGTTCACCAGAATTTTAGTTTTTACTCCAGGTAGTGAATTTGCCGGTGTCCCAGGGTCATATTTTAACTGAAACTCAACAGTACCATTTTCATCTGTTGTGTCTACAGTGGGGGTTGGTATTGTTAACCGACCGTCAGCAGGTGTCTCAAATTCAATTTTCTTGCCGACAACACGTAAACCTTTGTCATCAAACAAGGTAGCTGTAATATCAACTGTTTCAGTTTCTGTCCCAGACTTAATAACTATGACATCTGGTGATACTTGTATACTTGGCTTAGTTGATGTTGGTGCGATGCTACTTTCTAAGATGTTGAGGACTTTTGCCAACCCCGCAGGCATATCATCTTGACCCGCATGGATTTTCAGATCCATCGTGTACTCAACAGAGTATTTGGATTCCTGCGTGGCTTTAGAATCCTTTTTACTGGAATAATTAGCGTTGAATTCAGTTGAACCTTTGGCAAACCAACCCCCAAAAGTGGCAGATGACTTATTGCCAACACTAGTCTCGGAGGAACTATTATTCTCCTGGTATGTGGATGCTTCAGCCTTGATGTTGGCTTTAAATTGAATATCTACTTCATCTATTGCCAAATAAGGAATAGGAACAATGGTTAGCAAAGGAACCATCAGTTTAGCTTCTTTTCCGTCAACATAGTAGACAAATTCTACTTGAATGGGACGACGTTGATCAGCAGGTCCTGTTAAACCTACATTCTGAATAAAATCTACTGTTGCACCTGCCGCTTTAACCTGTGCATCAACTGCGGCGCCTAAAGGTCCACCGATCAGGGCAGAAAATGGAATACCTTGGAGGGCACTAGTTGCCGTCGTTGAAGGGGTCGTATCAATTGCCATCGTGTTTACCTGTGTGGAGAATTATTAACTAGGTGCTACACTGAAATAATTATGAGAAGTTCTTGGGTATTTTCCTGGGTATTGTTCAATGATGAGATGCGTGAATACTCAAGGGGTTTTCAGTGCAGACATATCACACCTAACCTAACAATATTATTACTATTGAGTGTGTTCTCCGTCAAGACTTACTAACTACGGAATTTTTATTGTTCTTTTGTACATCAGTGTCTTGGGTAATATTTTTGGTATCTAGGATTTACACAAAATGTAACTTCAAGGCTGATTCTTGGGTAGGGGTAATTCATGAATTACCTCTACTTCCGTTCCGTCTTGGTATCTTTAGATGCAATAAATCCGAATTAATTGTTAAGCAGCTAAATTCAATTGGTAAGGTTTGTGATTTATTGTAGCTTTATTTAATCCCAATATGCCTTTTCACCAATCACTCATACTATTCTCATCCCAGATTTGCAATTTCAATTCTTGCAAATAGTTTAATCCATTTTGAATTTGTGTTTCTGTTCCTTGCAAATCTAAGTCAAACCAACCATCACCGACAGCATTCTGTCCGAGAATTGCAGCTTTGATATTGACAGTTAACCCATATTCAGAAACCAAGCGAGAAATTACAGGTTCTTGATGATGATTTTGAGTAATTCTGACGCGAATTCTCTTATTTGTTAGGGTATTTTGATTATTCATCACAACTCCTTAGATGTCATTTAATATCTGTCTAAAAATTGGTCTGATGAAACTAGATTTTTAATAACGAACCGCACAGGACGCAGAGGACACGGAGAAAAATATTACTTGTCTCTATTGTTGATTTGATCAATATTCTGAGTGCTGCATTTTTGAAAAATTGGTAAATCGCAAGCATTACGAATTACCAATTAGGAATTATTCAACTTCTTTAATGTGAGTTTTGCGTTCTAGAATTTCCTTCAATACTAGGGTAACAACAGCCAGAAATGCTAACAATACAGCAGCAGAAAAAGCTGCTTCTGTTTCATATTGTTTGTAAGCATCTTCTACAAATAAAGGTAAACTCTGGGTTGTATTGGCAATGTTACCAGATACGACAGAAACCGCCCCAAATTCACCCATGGCTCTGGCATTTGTTAAGATTAAACCGTAGAGTAAACCCCAACGAATACTAGGTAAAGTAACACGCCAAAAAGTTTGCCAATCATTTGCACCTAATGTTCTGGCGGCTTCTTCTTGATCTTTGCCAAATTCTTCTAAAATAGGAATGACTTCCCTAGCAACAAAGGGCATACTAACAAAAGCAGTAGCTAGTACCATGCCGGGGAAAGCAAAGATAATTTGGATATCATGGGATTGTAACCAAGGACCAAACCAGCCCTGTCTCCCGTACAATAGGACTATCATTAAACCCGCGACGACTGGGGAGATGGAAAAGGGCAAATCAATGATACTAAGAACTATAGCGCGTCCGGGGAATTTATGACGAGCGATCGCCCAAGCTGCACATAACCCAAATACCGCATTTATGGGGATAGAAATTGCAGCCAGTAGCAAAGTTAACCAAGCTGCATGGAGAAATTCCGGTTTTGCTAAGTTAGATAAAAATGGTCCTGTTCCCTTTTTGAAGGCTTCAAAAAAAACATTAATAGCTGGAATATATTGAACCAGAAATAAGTAAGCGATCGCAATCCCAATTAAAACTGCTGGAACCCAACTTTTTTGTTTTGGCTTTTTTGCCCTATCTATTGTCATATCTTCTTGCCCAAGCTTGTAAGAAATTAATTGCTAATAACAAAACCAAAGAAATTCCTAATAAAACTACACCAATGACAGTTGCACCAGAATAGTCATACTGTTCCAAACGCTGGAAAATTAACACAGGTGCAATTAAATCTTGAAATGGCGTATTAGAAGAAATAATTACTGTTGAACCATATTCTCCCACCGCACGGGAAAAACCCAAAGCCACACCAGTTAAAATTGTGGGAAATAAAGGGGGTAAAATCACTTTCCAAAAAGTCTGCCATTCGGAAGCACCCAAACTCCAAGCAGCTTCTTCAATTTCCGATTCCATTTCTTGCAATACAGGTTGTACAGTTCTCACCACAAAGGGTAAAGATATAAATATCATTGCTACCCCAACCCCCAAACGAGTAAAGGATACCTTAATTCCCATTGGGGCTAAAAGTGAACCCAACCAACCATTATCACTGTAAACTGTTGCTAGTGTTAAACCTGCTACCGAAGTCGGCAAAGCAAACGGTAAATCTACGGTAGCATCAATAATCCGTTTGAAAGGAAAATCATAACGCACCAAGACCCAGGCAATCAAAGTTCCAAACACACCATTGAGCAAAGCCGCACCCAATGAAGTAACAAAAGTAACGTTATAAGTTGCCAGTGCTAACTCATTAGTAGCAATTTCCCAAAACTTGGCGGGAGGTTCTGTACTGGCTTTGAGAAACATTGCCACAATAGGAATAAATAACATGAAAGTTAGATATCCTATAGTAATCCGCCAAGTCCAAGGAAGACGAATCAAATTATCTAAAAACACCTTCCAAATCGGAGGTTTAATGTTAGTTTGTACAGCAGAAGATACGCTCATAAGTCAAAAATTAAAAGTCAAAAATTAAAATTACCGCTTATTCTTAGCTTGAATTTGGTCAAAAATTGCCCCATCATCGAAGAACTTTTTCTGAATTGTCTCCCAACCGCCTAATTCTTCAACTTTACTTACAGTCTTGATTTGGGGATATTTTTCCGCAAATTCTTTAGTTTTAGCTACTGTTTCATCTACAGGACGAAAACCTGCTTTTGCAAATTCTTTTTGTGCTTCAGGAGTAAATAAGTATTTAACAAAAGCTTCCACTACTTCACGATTATCATGTTTATCAACATTCTTATCAACAATAGCAATGGGATTATCAATGGAGATATTCACATCAGGGAGAATATAATTTGGTTTTTCTCCCTTATCTGCGGCTAAAACAATTTCATTTTCATAGTTGATTAAAGCATCTCCCTGACCCTGTTTAAAAAATGCATCTGTGGCTTCACGAGCATCTTTAGTTAACACAGGAACGTTTTTATAAACTTTAGTTACAAACTCAGTAGCTTTGGCCTCATCTCCACCAGTTTTAATGACTGAATTCCAAAGTGCGAGAAAATTCCAACGCGCGACACCGGAAGTTTTTGGATCTGCGGTAATTAGTTTAACATTGTCTTTGGCTAAATCAGCCCAAGTTTTAATCCCTTTGGGGTTGCCTTCACGAGTAACTAAAGCTGCTACAGATTTGGTAACAATACTATTATTGGGAAATTTTTTCTCCCATCCAGGCTGAATTAATCCCGCTTTCTCAATTTTTTGCGTATCCAGAGCTAGAGCTAGATGAACAATATCTGCTGGTAACCCATCTACTACAGCGCGTGTTTGTGAACCAGAACCACCATAGCTTTGTTTAAATTCCACAGTTTGATTATGTTCCTTTTGCCATTTTTCCACAAATTTGGGAATAATTGCCTCATGAGCAGCTTTAGTAACAGCAAATGATACCAGGGTTATTTCTACCTTTTGTTTTTTACCACCAGTTTCACCAGGAGTATTACTGCTGTTTGTCCCAGAACAAGCAGCAAGGGACACACTCAAAAGCGTTCCTACTAAGAAAAATGATAGAAAGCCTTTAAGCGAATTTGGACGAAATCTCAATTGCCATCTTTTTAATAATTGCTGCCACAAATTCATTATTTATCCTCCGGTGAAACTACGGTTAATTAGTGGGACAGGACTTACGCAACTGGAACATTGGTAGGGTGTGGTTCGACAAGCTCACCAACCGCGTCAGACTGCATAAATCCTGTAAATAAACAGATTGTTGATATCTGACGCACCCTACAACAGATTTTTGATGTGGCACTTGGGTAAGTCCTATGGGAATACCATTATTGCAGGTATTTGGTGATCAACACCAGCTAAAACTGCATATTGGCGATAGGGAATATGGTGATTTTATCAGTTTCACGTAAAATTACAATGCCCTTAAATGATAAGTATCAATTTTTAATTATCTTTGATTTGGGTTTATATAGAATAAATACGTATATATTTAGTTTAATAAACAACTCAAAAATATTTAGCTATTAGTGAAATTATGCTTTTTAAGTCTTTCCCTAAAAGATATTTATAGATAATTACCTTTAAAACTTTGAGTTAAATTTAATACACACAATTCTCGATAGAAAAATAGTTGTTTTTCAGTACAAAACCTATTGATTTTATCAATTACATCTGATACGCTCTTTTTTTAGACATTAAATACGGTATGCCGATTAATTTACCGTAGATTACAAAACCAATTTAAGGCCATCCCATGACAGACAATTCTTTATTCGTGCAAACAAGAAAGTCATTATTTTCTACATTATTCTTAGCAACAGGTTTAAGTATCAGCACTATTTTTCCTGTTTCAGCCGCTACTTTGCAGAAACCACAACTAATTAGTCAAAGCGGGAAAAAGGTGGAAATTACCTTTGTGACTTACGCTGTCACCAAGGCTGCTTATTCCAAAATCATTCCCCAGTTTGTAGCCAAATGGAAGAGGGAAAAAGGCCAAGATGTTGTCATTCGGGAAAGTTACGGAGGTTCTGGTTCTCAAACCCGTGCGGTTATTGATGGTTTACCGGCAGATGTAGTAGCTTTAGCACTAGCATTAGACACGAAAAAAATTGAACAAGCAGGTTTAATTAAACCAGGTTGGGAAAAAGAAGCTCCGAATAACGCAATTATTACCCGTTCAGTAGTTGCGCTAGAAACTCGCGCTGGTAATCCCAAAAATATCAAAAATTGGACTGATTTAGTTAAACCAGGTGTTAAAATTGTTACTGCTAACCCCAAGACATCAGGTGGCGCTAGATGGAATTTCCTCGCTTTATGGGGCGCTGTAGTTAAAAATAGTGGTAATGAAACCCAGGCGTTGAAGTTTGTAACAGATGTGTTCAAAAATGTAGTTGTATTACCCAAAGATGCCCGGGAATCTAGTGATGCTTTTTACAAAAAAGGTCAGGGTGACGTATTACTAAACTATGAAAATGAAGTCATTTTAGCTGCACAGCAGGGAAAAACAGATACTTCCTACACAGTTCCTCCAGTGAATATTTCCATAGAAGGCCCTGTTGCTGTTGTGGATAAAAATGTTGATAAGCGGGGGACTCGTGAGGTTTCGGAAGCTTTTGTTAAGTTCCTGTTTACTCCAGAAGCACAGCGCGAGTTTGCTAAAGTTGGTTTTCGTCCAGTTAATTCGACTGTAGCTCAGGAAGTAAAGAATAAATTCCCCTATATTGCCAGACTCTACACTGTAGGTGATCTTGGTGGTTGGGGTAATATACAGAAGAAATTCTTTGCTGATGGTGCTATCTTTGACAAAATTCAACGTGGAAGACGGTGACATACTCCACACACTCCCTTTCAGGTGAGTGTGGGCTTCTCAACGACTCTTCTATGAAGACATTGATTGAGCTTTGAGGGCGTGTGTCCCACGCGCCTTTATATTTATAGCCGCATTTAGATCCCGGCACAAGCTGACCTTGCAATTA
>OGVQ01000100.1_pt1 | contig 19585 bp, 20 predicted proteins | sample 1575801 | NCBI WGS metagenome assembly OGVQ01 (sample SAMN07581550, study PRJEB24739) | freshwater metagenome | place: Singapore | collected 2015-04 | reverse complement strand
AGGGGAGGGCATCCCCAAAGTAACGCTACAGGAGTTGAAGCCTCTACTCTACTTGGTGCAAACCTGGTTGAGCAAGTTTTGACTATGAATGTAGAATCCCCGCGTCTTTAGACCGGGGAGTGTCAACTCCGTTAGAACTACGCAAAAGCCTTGAACAGGAAAAAGCCAGGGCAGAACAGGAAAAATCCAGGGCTGATTGTCTATCTGCCAAACTGAAAGAATTAGGTATAAATCCTGACACTCTAATACCATAGGGGCAATTCGTTAATACTTTTGGAGCAGGAAGCCAGGGAATTAATTCCCTGTCTAATAGTTGAAGTCGGTTAAAACCGACTGGTTTGGGTAATATTGATATATGACATTTCTGGTTTTCACCCCACCCTTATCAACTATCCATTACCCACATCTTTCTTAACAGTCTTGAAACATTTATGTGGCAAGGGTTTCAAGGCTTGAAAATTTCCCTACTCTTGACAAAATGTACCTTATTCTTTTTAATAAAACCCTTATTTTATTGAGAATCATTAACGGAGGATTAAGGTTTAGGGGTTTGCGAGCGAACTGACAAGTCAGCGCTTGCGCTATCGCTCTCACGAATGTTAAGAAAGATCCCGGTAATGGATAGGAGATTAAGGGAGGTAATTTGACGATGGCAATGAAACACAGGAGATAATGAATCATGCATCAAAGTGAAGCACCTCCGCAGAAAAACCTGCCCACCATGTATGATTTACCCAGTGAGGATATTGATGAAGAATTAGACTCCACAGTTCATCCCCGTCCACCCTGGGAAACTATGCCCACCATGTATGATTTACCTAGTGAAAATCCAGAGGAGCCAGGTTTGCCAGACGAATTTCATGACTTTCAACCGCAATTATTACGGGAAACCTGTCAATCTCCCATTTATCCCAAGGAGGAAATGTTCATTGGTACAGATTTAAACTTATACTATGATGGTCGTCATTATTCATGGTATAAAAGACCAGATTGGTTTTTAGTCTTAGGTGTAGCTGCTTCCGAAAAACAAGAAGATATGCGGTTGAGTTATGTAGTTTGGCAAGAAGTAGTAGCTCCATTTTTAATAGTAGAATTATTATCACCGGGTACGGAAGCAGAAGATTTAGGACAAACATTAAGAAGCGCGAATAAACCGCCAACAAAATGGCAAGCTTATGAACAGTATTTGCGATCGCCCTATTATGTTATCTTTGATAGATATGAAAATCGCCTCCGAGTATTTCAATTAAGTGGGACAAAATATCAAGCAGTAGAACTGGTAGAACCAAAATTTTGGTTTCCTGAATTAGAATTAGGAGTGGGAGTTTGGTCAGGAAAATATCAGGATACAGAAGGTTTGTGGCTACGTTGGTATAATCAAGATGGTGATTGGATTCCTACCTTTGCTGAACGAGCAGAACGGGAAGAACAACGAGCAGAACAGGAGAAACAACGAGCAGACAAACTAGCTGAAAAATTGCGGGCTTTGGGAGTGAATTTAGATGATATTTAAATAAAATTAACTAAAAAAAGCATTTCTGCTTGGCGATCACATTCGTCAAGCAAGAATATTATGGAAAAAACACCGTGAATCATGTATCAAAGTGAAGCACCTCCGCAAAAAAACCTGCCCACCATGTATGATTTACCCAGTGAGGATATTGATGAAGAATTAGAATCCACAATTCATCCTCGTCCACCATGGGAAACCATGCCCACCATGTATGATTTACCTAGTGAAAATCCAGAGGAGTCAGGTTTGCCAGACGAATTTCATGACTTTCAACCGCAATTATTACGGGAAACCTGTCAATCTCCGGTTTATCCCAGGGAGGAAATGTTCATTGGTACAGATTTAAACTTATACTATGATGGTCGTCATTATTCATGGTAAGCTGATGTGCAGCTAAACTGTATAATTAAAAAACCTGAAGTTACGGTAGCACAAGCATCTTGCTTGTATTAATTATTCAAATTAAAAGCACAACAGCTTATAAAAGACCAGATTGGTTTTTAGTCTTAGGTGTAGCTGCGTATTTAGAGGATTATAACAATCGCATTTAATTATTTTTGAATACTTAAATTGTGTTAAGCCGAACTACACTATTGTATCACAACTTTACCTTTATTAAAAACAGGTTACTTCTATGACAAAAATTGATGATTGGTATTTAGAAAACTTAGTTTGCCCTTTAGATAAAACTAAATTAAATTTAGTAGGCAACAATCTTGTTTCCAAATCAGGTAATACTTATCCAATAATTGATGGTATTCCAATAATGCTTCTAAATAATGTACAACAGACTATTGAGATAGCTAAAAACTCTCTTGCAGTTAGTAATTTCCCAAATTATACCAATGATCCTTACTTTGTTAATACCCTTGGTATTACTGAAAATCAAAAACAAGAGTTAAGAGAATATATAGGATCAGAAGAAATAATGAGTTTTGCTGTTGATCCTATTGTTCAATTTTTAGTAGCAGCGACGAATGGAATACTATATAGTGAAAATAGAGGGAACTTGAAAAGATTACCAATACCTGATATCCGCCTGCCCATGGGAAATGGAAAACATTTGTTAGATATTGGATGTAGTTGGGGAAGATGGTGTATTGCTGCAACATATAAGAACTATAAATGTGTTGGACTAGATCCATCATTAGGTGCTGTGTTGGCAGGAAAAAGAATAGCTGATAAATTAGGAATAAATATTAATTTTGTAGTTGGAGATGCAAGATATTTACCATTTAATTCATCTGCATTTAATCAGGTATTTTCCTATAGTGTGATCCAACATTTCAGCAAATCAGACGCAAAATAAACCTTTCGGGAAATTCATCGAGTTTTAAAACCTAATAGTAACAGTTTAATTCAAATGCCTAATCGTTGGGGAATTAGGTGTTTGCAGCATCAAATAAAAAGAGGGTTTACCGAAGGCAAAAATTTTGATGTGAGATACTGGGGAATCAAAGAATTATTAACCTGCTTTACTAATGAAATTGGTGATTCCAAAATCTCAATAGATGGATTTTTTGGTTTAGGTATCCAAAAATCAGATATTGATTTATTGCCTTTAAAATATAAATTAGTAGTTATTGCATCCGAAACACTGAGAAATCTCAGTTTAATTACGCCTTTTCTCAAAAATTGTGCTGATAGTTTATACATACAATCCGTGAAGAAAGATGGCTCTACCGGACTTAGTATGCTAAAATAATGAAAATAGGGAACTCTTAATTGGGAACAGGGAACAGGAAGAATGTCGGATATTAATGACTTGGCGTTGCTGAAACTAGGTATGAATTTAGGTGTAGAGACGTTCTATAGAACGTCTCTACAAGGGTTTTGAAATCATCAAAAATCATTTTCATACCTCAAATCAGCAACGCCCTGAAAAAAGCATTTCCGCAGTTATGTTATTGTGGGTGCCTATTACCAAGCACCCCATTCCCAAGCTATAATTGGCTCTAGAAGGTAGTCCAGAACGACAAAAATTTACAGCCGAATTTGCCTAAAAATATATGAAACATTGGCAAAGTCCAAAATTAGATGATATTATCCAAGAGCGCCGTTTCAAGTTAGAACAAGAACGCAAAGATCTAATTGTCAAGACAGAACAATGGTTAGAGGAATTTGCGCCAGAATTTGGCATAGATGAAGCCTACATTTTTGGTTCTGTAAGCCGTGTTGGTAAATTTCGGCAAAATTCAGATGTTGATGTCGCAGTAGAAAATATCAATCCCGAACAATATTGTTTAGCTATTAGCCTACTCTCAACCTATTTAGAAAGGGATGTAGATATTATCAGATTGAATGATTGTCATTTTAGCGATCGCATTCGGCAAACAGGAATATTATGGAAAAAAACACCCTGATTATCTTCCAAACGGATGTCAAATATCAATTAGCGTTGATTACTGGTATTAATCAAAAATTGGTTGAACGTTCTGAAAATTTAACCTCTGATAATCCAGTTTTATTAGAAAGTATCGCTTACCAAATTCATAACCTATATGGTGCAACCGAAGACCTACTAAAAATAGTAGCCTCCTATTTTGAAAATAATATTACCGATACTGCCCAGTGGCACAGTGCATTACTAAGAAGAATGAGCCAAAATATTCCCGAAGTTCGTCCTTTTTTAATTTCTCCGTCAACCTACGAGATTTTAAACAGTTTAAGAGGATTTCGCCATTTCTTTCGTCATGCTTATGGGGTAGAAATAGAATATGAGCAACTAAAAATCAATGTATTTAAAGCATTAGCATTATTACCAAATCTTGAAAAAGATATTGAACTTTTCCTGGAAAAAATAAACTAGTCAACAGAAAGGGGGAGTAGGGAGTGGTAGAGATAAACTCATCAGCACTAAGCACAATGATGGAAAAATTTTATACAGAAAACATCAATCAAACTCTAGAAGAAAGAAAACAAGAGGCATTACAAACTGCTGAAAAATGTCAGCAAATCCTCCTAGAAAAGGGAGCAAAAGAAGTAATACTATTTGGTTCTTTATCAGGAGAAAGTCCTTGGCATTGGCAATCTGATTTAGATTTGGCTGTGAGAGGAATGTCAGAAAAACAACAATGGGAAGCCTATTCTCTTCTAGAAAAAATCACACCTAATTGGTTAAAAATAGATTTAGTAGCATTAGAAGAACTTCCAGATTTTGTCCGTTCTCGCATTCTCAAAGAAAAACCCATGCCTAATAATAAATATTTAGCCCTAAAAACCCGTATTGAAGATGAGATGATAGCTTTAGAGCAGAATTGTCAAGCTTTAAAACAATTAATTGCTCAATCAGAAACTATTCCAGAAATTGCCCTCACTCCTGCCTTATCCAGCTATATTTGTGATTTTTACACAGCTTGTGAGCGCATTAGCGAAAGAGTTGCTGTGACTTTAGATGGGGGAATTCCAAAAGCGGAAAATTGGCATGAACAACTATTATTACAAATGGCAGAAGTTGGTGGAGAAAATCGTCCTCCCTTATGGCAAGGTTCACTATTATTACAATTAAATGATTATCGCAAGTTTAGACATTTAGCACGGCATAATTATAATCTGCAATTGCGAAAAGAAAGAGTATTGGAATTAGCTAAACAAACAGAAATAATTATAGCAAAAATTCAAGAGGCGATCGCTATTTTCAATAATTGGCTAGAATCTCAAGCACAAGACATATAATTCACGAAATTATAATTCTTCCCAAAACTTGTTAGTTAATATAGCATCTACATCATTGGGAAATGGACAAAGATTGGAAAAATAAACATCAGGATAACTATCTTTGACATTTTCCAATGCCATTTCATAACTTTTAGCGAAAATTTCTCTCAAAAAAGTTTTCAAACTTGGTGAATCTTCTAATTCAATTTGTAATCTTTGGCGAAAATTCCGTATTTCAATTTCCCAACCTCGATAACAGTCTGACATTGGTACATAACACCGTTTTAATAAATGTTCTAATAATCGCACCAAAAAACTCCTGACTGCTTTACGCTGACTTTTGCCCAAAGATTCTACCTCTTCAATTAAATTCTCCCAATCTAAATTATCATGATCTCGCGTTTTTAACTTGTTAATTGTATCTTCAATCCAGAGAGAAAAATCCTGTTCATAAAGATTTTTTACTGATTTTACTGATGTTTTACTCATAGTTGATATGGGCGGTTTATTTTGGCTGTATTATAGCATTATATTTTAAATATAAGATCCCAGACTTATTCAAGAGGTCGGGGATCTACAGATTGCAATAAAGTTGTGGTGACGTACTCCACACACTCCCTTTCAGGTGAGTGTGGGCTTCTCAGTGACTCCTCTATGAGGACATTAACTGAGCTTTAAGACCGTGCGCCCCACGGTTCTTTGGTTTTGAGATTTGTTTTTTGTTTTGTAGGCTGCATTTCTGCATTTAATTGGACTACACCTACTTTTTTTTAATAACATAAAATCAATATTTTGTTCGTTTCGTCGCTGTAGCCTTCTTTGTTTTCGCTACGCTCAAATACAATTTGGGCTACGCAACTCAACTAAATTGGTTAAGCGTAGTACCAATTCCACCGTTAATAGAATTGTTCAACCATCTAATCTAAATACCAACAATAAACAATATAATAACTTAACACTGTTAGCGATCGCTCTTGACTATGACAGTTCTACAACTTCCTCCCCCCAATACTCTACCTCGAATCACCTGGGAAAAACTACCAGCAGATTTTCTCTTACCAGATGCACCCGTGGAAAATAACCTCCAACCCCTTCTCGCTGCTGCTCTAAGAGAGTCCCTAGAATTAGCAGGTTTAATTCTAGAATCAATGCTGATTGCCTCCAATTTTGGTCTATGCGCCACAGTGGATGACAAAAGCATCGTCAAAGCACCTGATTGGGTTTACGTGCCTTCTGTCTATCCTCTACCCCCAGGAGAAATCCGTCGTAGTTACACTCCTCACAGCGAAGGAGAAAACCCAGCCATTATCATGGAATTTATATCCGCAACAGAAGGAACAGAATATTCCATTAATCCCCATTTTCCCTATGGAAAGTGGCACTTTTATGAACAAATTTTAAAAATTCCCACTTACGTGATTTTCCATCCCCAAATTGGAATTTTAGAAGTTTATAATTTGGTTAACGGTAAATACCAGCAAGAATCTCCAGATGAAAGTCAGCGCTTTTGGATAGAAGCTTTAGACCTATTTTTGGGTGTATGGATAGGAAAAAAAGCCGAATTTGAGGGTTATTGGTTACGATGGTGGGATAAATCTGGAAATTTATTACTCTGGGGAAGTGAGTTAGTTAATCAAGAGCGTCAAATAGCAGAAAAGGAACGCCAAAGAGCAGAACAAGCAGAACAAAAAGCTGTTAAATTAGCTGAAAGACTGCAAGCAGTGGGGATTAGTTTAGAAGATATTTAAGAACCGAACCTTTTAGTAAAGAAGAAACCTTGGATACTGAATATCTACCATAAACTGTTGTTGAGAAATCTAAAAAAGACTTAAAATTTATGAATCAGCCTAACTTAGCTTATACATCTGATAATCCTAAATTAGATTATCGCGTGATCATCAAAAAAATATTAAACGGTAATTTTGGGTATATTTTTGGCAGATTTTATATAGTCAGAAAATATTATTCTCAATTCAAAAGAATAAAGCAACTTTTTCAAAAAAATAAGATTCAGAATAGTTTGAAGTTTGAAACTCAAATATTAAATTGCTCTAATCTTGATCCACAAGGAATAGCTAGTTACATTAAAAATAACTCATATTACGACCAACTTGAGCTAAATCAACAATCAGTTGCATCTATAGTAGCAGCCGCCAAGACAGAAAACCTGATTGCGACTGGAAATGGTTTATCTTTTACTTATGATGAATATCAGTATCAGATCAAACAAGATCATAAAATTGCCATGGCTAATGTAGATCAACCTCTAAAAATAAAGGAAATACACAAACTTAGGTATGATAGTCAATTATTAGATATTTCATCACAATACCTTGGTTACTTTCCCACTAACTGTCATGTGAGATTGTGGTGGAGTTTTGCGAATACATTATCTCCAGAAGCAAGACGTAGCCAGAATCAAACCATTGACTATCATTATGACATACATGGATTTAACTTCTTCTATGTTTCTTTTTATCTCACCGATGTAGATATTAAAAGTGGCGCACATATTCTTGTTAAAGGGAGTCATGTAAATAAAAAGATGTTTATGCTTTTGCGTAGTGCGCGTCTTCCTGAAGAGGTAATTCATCAAAACTATTCTCCAACAGACATTATTACAATTCAAGGTAAAGCAGGAAAATGTTTTCTCGAGGATGCTTCCTGTTACCATAAAGCTTTAGCACCCATTGAACATGATCGTTTATTTCTACAACTGAGGTATTTTTAATATGTTAATAACTAAACTGGGTTTTGGCTGTGCTTCAATTTTAGGTAAAATTGACAAAAAGAATAGCCTTTATACTCTTAAATTAGCACACGAAGCAGGTATTAACTATTTTGATATAGCCCGTTCTTATGGTTGGGGTGAAGCAGAATCCCTATTGGGAAATTTCTTAATACAAGAGAAAATTCCTAGAGAAAATGTAGAAATTACAACTAAATTTGGTTTGAGTCCACGTAACAATAAATTTATCAGAATAGCTAAAACATTAGCAAGAAATATTATCAATTATATCCCCCAATCTCAAACAATAGTCAAGTCTGCGGCTGGTCAGGTTTCGCCTAAGATAGACTTTACAGTCAAAAATGCAACTATTAGCTTAAATACCAGTTTAAAATCTTTGCGTACTGATTATACTGATAACATATTATTCCACGGTTATGACTTTGAAAACAAATCAGATGACATCTTTGAAGTGATTGAATTTTTAGAAGCACAAAAAAAATGTGGTAAGATTAGAAGTTATGGATTTGCTACATATCAATCAATAGAATTAGTAAATAACTTCTTCACATCTAAAAATATTAAGCCTGATATACTTCAAATAGCCTGTGGAGGAATTGGTAAGCATGATTCTATGACATTGAAAAATCTTGCTGATAAAGATATAAAAATTGTGATGTATTCTCCCTTTAGAATTGAACCGAGTATAGCATTGATATTTGAACAACTTAAGGATAAAGACCTCTATTCTGAAATTGAGTCTATATTTGAAAGAAAATTTATTCCACAAGAAAATATGCACCAAATTATATTATCATATTTTCAAAGAATTTACTCACCTTACGCAATTGTAATCAGTATGTTTAACCCTCAGCATATTAAAATCAACCAGCAAGCAGTTCAACAAGAAAAAATCAGTAAGGAACAATTTGAGTCTTTTGAAAGATTGCTTATTCTTCATAAGATCATTTGAATAATAAATTTTGATGTATAAATAACCCATCAAAAATCAGTTGATATAAATGCTTTGTCAAAACCTAAATATTTTCCATTTTCTCTAAGAATACTATGAAATCTATATTTTCTAGCCTTGTTCAAAGCCCATACATCATAAATACAAGATCCTTTTTAAGGAAAAATAGTATTGGTAGAAAGTTTTTATCATACCTATCTACTAAAATTAGTAAAGGATATGAGAGTAATTTTGAATCTGCTTTATTGAGATATATTAAAGCTGGTGATATCGTATGGGATATAGGAGCAAATATTGGATATTATACAGAACAAATATTGAGTCAAGTTGGAAATGAAGGTAAAGTTATAGCTTGTGAACCATCACCTTTAAGCGCACAGTTGTGCAGAAAAATTCCTAATAAGGGAAACTTAATTGTGATCGAATCAGCATTAGGCAGTAAAACTGGAACTACATATTTTTCTGTTAATGATGATCCAACTTCCCCAACAAATAAATTATCAAATTCTGGTAAGACAAATAATAGTATAGAAGTACAAATTACTACTGGTGATAATATTTTTCAAGAATTAGGTTATACTCCTAATGTGATCAAAATAGATGTAGAAGGAGCAGAAATTGAAGTCCTTAGAGGTATGCAGAAAGTTTTAACTTCTTCAGATTTGAGGGCAATTTTTATTGAAGTACATTCTCAAATACTTGAACAGAATGGATATCATGATGCAATTAAGATAATAATTCAAATTTTAAATAATAATGGTTTTAATATTAACTGGACAGATTTTTCACATATTGAAGCCATTAGAAAATAACTTTGCAGGTAGATTCCCTTGTATTAGACATCTGGAGGTAAAGACTTTCCATAAAACATTGTTGCTTTATTCAAGGTAGCATTTACGATTTACCATATTCCGAACTAGGAAACAACTTTGATATTGTGATTGCTGTTGAGGTAATTGAGCATTTATTTTATCCTAAAGAATTAGTCAGAAACGCTAAAAAATGTCTCAAACCCAATGGTGGGTTAATCCTAACCACACCCTATCATGGTTATCTAAAAAACCTAGTGATGGCTGCTACGGGGAAAATGGACAACCATTTTACCGCTCTTTGGGATGGTGGTCATATCAAATTCTTTTCCGTACCAACTATGACGGCTTTACTTAAATCAGAGAACTATACAAATATCAAGTTTAAGTTTGCTGGTAGATTTCCCTATCTTTGGAAAAGTATGTTGTGTTCTAGTACCATAGTTCAATAACAAGAATTTATTTAAATATCCTAATGATAGAACAAATTACTCCTCTCATCCTTACTTATAACGAAGAAAATAACATTAATCGTAGCCTGGAAAAACTTCAATGGGCAAGTAAAATTATTGTTATTGACAGTTATAGTACGGATACAACCTTAGAAATTTTGTCTCAATATCCTCAAGTAGAAATATTTTCTAGAAAATTTGATACTCATGCTACCCAGTGGAACTATGGATTAGAAAAAGTTGCAACTGAGTGGGTTTTATCCTTAGATGCAGATTATATTGTCACTGATGCACTAATAACTGAAATAAAAAATCTATTTCCCAATTCTGGCATTGATGGCTATTTTGCTAAATTCAAATATTGTGTATTTGGTAAACCCTTACGAGGTACTATACTCCCTCCCCGTCAAATTCTTTTCCGTAAAGACAAAGCAATATATATTGATGACGGACATACTCAACTTTTAAAGAATCAAGGTAAATCTAGTCAATTATCAGCATACATCCACCACGATGATCGCAAACCCTTGAGTCGTTGGCTATGGGCGCAAGATCGTTATATGGTAATTGAAAGTAAAAAACTTCTAGAAATACCGGAGCATGAACTTAGTATAGGCGATCGCCTTCGCAAACGCAAAATACTCGCACCTTTAATCATCTTCATCTATTGTCTCATCCTCAAAGGTGCTATTCTTGACGGTTGGCATGGATGGTACTATACATTTCAGAGAGTTTTAGCAGAACTATTGCTGGGTATACATATAATAGAAGCAGAGAAAATAGATAATTAATTGGCTCAAATAACCTGCTCTTTATTACTAGGAATTAATCTGATGGTAAATACACTGGTTTTTGAAGTTTCCCAAGAAGAAGATGGGGGATTTGTTACTGAATGTCTCACCGAAGACATTTTTACCCAAGGAGATTCTTGGGAAGAACTCAAAGCCAATATTCGAGAAGCTGTTAAAGCTTTTTACTTTGAAGAATTGAACTTTCCAGTTATACACTTACATCTTGTCAAAAATGAAATTTTCTAACAATATTTTTGCCATATCAACTCTTAAATATATTTTGTCGCATCCTAACTGCCAAGACAAAAAAATCCGATCTGTTTTCAAATTTATAGGTTGGCAATTCTATAAACGTCTAACTAACAAATATATTGATCATCAAGTTATTAACGGAATCAAAATTCGCTGTTATCCTGATAGTCGTTCAGCTTCAGCAGTCCTATACTGTGGACTGTATGATTATCATGAAATGAATTTTCTGCTGAGATATTTACGTGCGGAAGATTCTTTTCTTGATATTGGTGCTAATATAGGCACATATACATTATTGGCTGCATCTAAAATCACATTTGGCACAATTTACAGTTTTGAGGTGCTTCCTAAGAATTATGCTCGGTTGGAGGAAAATTTAAAGATAAATCATTTGCAGCAAGTAAAAACTTACCCATTAGCAGTATCTAACTTCACTGGAAATACTGCGCTTAACCTTGCAGAAGGTGATTCTATGCCCTTCATTACAGCACAACCTACTGATAATACAGTGGTAGTTGCCACTGATATGATTGATAATCTGCTCCAGCACGAATCTTTAAATAACCTCACGTTAGCAAAAATTGATATTGAAGGAGCAGAATTATTAGCCCTACAGGGAGCAACTTCTTTATTAGAAAAACAACTTCCTCAAGTCTGGATTATGGAAATAAACAATTGTGTGAATAACTTTGATTACCAGAAAGACGACTTGATTAATTTCCTACAAGATTATGATTATGGTTTATATGAATATAATGCTGATACAAACCAAATTATTCCCACCACACTGGATCACCAAAAAGGAAATAACTTCCTAGTAATCGCCAACTCTCGACTTGACTTTGTCCGCGATCGCCTAAGTAGCTAAACAACTAAAATATTCCTTAGTATTTATTATCCTGTTAAAAATAGCGATCGCCTTCGCAAACGCAAAATCCTCGCCCCTTTAATAATCTTCATCTATTTAAGCTACAGATACAGCACTTTGCGCGTCTATCTGGTACAGGTTATATCTCATTTCTCAGTTGATGTAATAGTATGTCCTAAATTATTGTACCTAATGGTTACGCAAAGTGCTGTAGCTAGTTATTGAGTCGTCTTGAGACGAATTTTGCTATGAGACTGGGAATTCATTCCCAGTGAGGTTATAACCAGACTAAACAATTTTCTCATAAACTCATAAATTAATAAATCAATGAATATTCTCGGAATTAACGCTTACCACGGTGACGCTTCGGCTTGTTTAATCCAAAATGGTCAATTAATAGCAGCCATTGAGGAAGAACGTTTTAATCGAGTTAAACATTGGGCAGGATTTCCCACAGAATCCATCCGTTATTGTTTAAAAATAGCTGGTATTAGTGCCAAAGATTTAGATCACGTTGCATTATCCTTTAATCCCAAAGCCAATCTCAATCGTAAACTCCTATTTACCCTCAAACAACGTCCATCATTATCATCACTTCTAGATAGATTTAACAAACAAAGCAAATCCGCCAATCTTCACAGAACACTAGCAGCAGCTTGTAATTGTCAACCCCAGGAAATTACAGCACCTATTCATACCCTAGAACATCATACCACACACCTAGCCACCGGTTTCTTTATTTCCCCCTTTGAAAAAGCCGCCATTCTATCTGTTGACGGTATGGGAGACTTTGTAAGTACCTTGTCAGCAGCGGGAGAGGGTAATCATTTAGAATATTTCACGCGGACGCACTTTCCCCACTCTATCGGTTATTTATATAATGCCATTACCCTGTATCTAGGCTTTCCTGCCTATGGTGACGAATACAAAGTTATGGGATTAGCCCCTTATGGAGAACCAGAGTATCTCGAAGCATTCAGAAAAATCATCTTTCCCAAAGGAGATAGTTTTGAGCTAAATCTAGATTACTTTACCCACCATGAACAGGGTATCGCCATGAGGTGGGATAATGGCGCACCCACAGTTGCACCTTTCCATAGTCCAGAACTAGAAAAACTATTAGGCCCAGCAAGACAGGTAAATTCCGAACTGACACCCAAACATCAAAATATTGCCACATCCCTACAAGCCATAACAGAAGAAATAATTTTTCATTTACTCAATCAATTACATCAGCGCTACCCTTGCGAAAATCTCTGTTTGACAGGTGGTGTAGCTATGAATTCCGTAGCCAATGGTAAAATTACCCAAAATACTCCCTTTAAAAATGTTTACATTCCTCTAGGGGCTGCCGATAATGGTACTTGTATCGGTGCAGCCTTCTTTGTTTGGAATCAAATTCTCAAACAACCTCGTCAGTTTATTTTAAGTCATGCTTATTGGGGTTCTGAGTTCTCTGATGAAGAATGTCTATTAGCGTTACAAGCGCACGATTTACAGCCCAAACATCTAGAACAATCAGTCATGTTAAATCATGTTGTAGATGCTATTTGTGAAGGGAAAGTAGTTGGCTGGTTTCAAGGAAGGATGGAATTTGGTGCTAGAGCATTAGGTAATCGTTCCTTAGTAGCAGATCCTCGTCGCTGTGATATGCGAGACATTATCAACCTAAAAATTAAATTCCGAGAAAAATTCCGTCCCTTTGCTCCCAGTATTTTGGAAGAATCTATCGGTGAATACTTTGAAATTGATGAACCAGCCCCTTTTATGGAGAAAGTCTTCAAAATTCGTTCAGAGAAAAGAGAACAAATTCCTGCCGTAACTCACGTAGATGGGACTGGACGCTTACAAACTGTGAGTCGCAAAAATAACCCTCTTTATTGGGATTTGATTAATACTTTTGCCGAGCGCACAGGTATTCCTTTGCTCCTGAATACATCCTTAAACGAAAATGAACCTATTGTTAGGACACCGGAAGAAGCAATCCAGTGTTTCTTAAGAACAAATATGGATAGTTTAGTTTTAGGCTCATATTATATAGACCGCAGTCATTTGAAGCTCCCCGGACTATAAAAATTTCGCTAGGCTCATTATGTAGTGGTAATTCATGAATTACCGCTACGTAAGAATAGCGTATAAGTTAGATTGCAGCAACGTCTACGCTAAGGCAAAAAAAGCAAATCCTAAGCTGTTACGCAGCTAAATCTGATATTTCCTAGCCTAGAGTCCTTGCCGTAAGGCTTTCGGGCAAAAAAAGTAAATGTGTAACAGCTTAGTCTTGCAGATTTAGAGACAACGGATAAGCAAGAGTGTTATAAATGGATATATTGTTTTTAAGTCCTAAAAATTCAATAGCCATACCAAATACTATATACTGAGTATCTTGAACTACCTTAACGATGTCCTGATGTTAAGCTTATTAATATTTAGGATTCAACAGACTAAATTCCCATAGAGCAAATTAAACCAAAAAAAAAGGAAATTTATTTCCTAAGCCGATAATTGGCGACCAGCTTTTATGGACAAATCCCAGATGTGAATAAAAAGTGCTTCTCTACAAATACAAAACTCAAAACCTTTATACCTCCTTCACATTAATATCTACAGAGTAAAATCAATGCTTGATAGGCAAATTACAAACCAGACACTATCTCAGGATATCATTCCTGGCTCTAGGCTATTTCCTCATTCCACCCTTTCCAATCTTACTGAAGAGAGTAATGATTGGGGCATGAGGCAGCTTTTACAGTTATTAAAGCGCCGAGCATTCATAATCGCGGGTATTGTTACTGTGGGTATGACGGGAATTACTTATTCAACCCTCAACCAACAATCTATATATCAAGGCAACTTTCAAATTTTAGTTGAACCTGTGAATGATGATAGTGATTTAGGTAAACTAAATCTCATAGACACTAATGTGTCTAAATTGGGTGGACTAGATTACGAAAGTCAAATTCAGGTTCTCAAAAGTTCAGAATTGCTACAACCAATTATCAAACAGTTACAAGTCTCCTATCCTGATATTACCTACGCTTCCTTAATGGAAGACTTAACTATTAATCGTTTCAAAACAGCAAAAGTAATTGAAGTTAGCTACAAAAGTCATGACACGGAAAAAATCAAATTTGTATTAGACACCATTTCTCAATCTTATTTAAACTATAGCCTAGATAAGCGGCAAACTAAGCTCCGTCAGGGAATACAATTTGTCGAAAAACAACTGCCTGAGATTCAAAATCGGGTTGCACAGTTGCAAAAAGAAATGCAAATCTTCCGCCAAAGATACAACTTTATTGATCCAGAAAATCAAGCTGCAACAGTTTCTACACAAATCCAATCTCTCACACAACAAAGATTAGCTATCAATCAACAGTTAGCAACCGCCAGAGCTAACTATTTAAGTTTGCAGGAACAATCTGGACAATTAACTGCAATTAATAATGCTCCTACATATCAACAGTTGATCACCCAACAACGTCAACTTGATACACAGCTATCTGGAGAATTAGCCAGATTTAAACCCGATAACCCCATCATCCAAAGCTTGCAAGAAAAGAGAAATAACCTCTTACCTCTGATTGAAGCAGAAGCATCCAGAGCATTGAACATCAAAATCGCTGAAGCAGTAACTCAGATTCGCAAAATAGAAGCAGATAGTAAACAACTGACACAAGCTGAACAACAACTGCAAAACAAACTAGAACAACTACCTGTTTTATCTCGACAATATACTGATATACAACGAAATCTACAGTTAGCAAATGAGAGTTTCAATCGGTTTTTGGCTAGCCGGGAACAACTACAAATAGAAGTAGCGCAAACAGAACTGCCGTGGGAATTAATTCAAGCACCTAATCAGTCAGAATATCCAGTTTCACCTAATATTCCTCGAAATTTACTATTGGGATTTGTCGCTAGTTTTCTGTTAGGTATTGGTGCTGCCGTACTCATGGAAGAAATAGACAATACCTATCATACTGTTGATAGTATTAAGGATAAGATAAAACTGCCCATATTAGGAACTCTTCCCTTCGATAAAACCATAACTAATAATTACCTTAATCCAACTAACCAAACAAATGATCAAGGTGTTAGTTATACTGAAATAGATAAATTAACTAATCTATTTCGTGGTCAGTTGCCTCGTAATAGTCGCAATAGTTATTACTCTCAAGGGGCTTTTTGGGAATCTTTGCAAGTTTTATATGGCAATATTCAGTTGCTAAATTCTGATCAACCAATTAATTCCTTCATTATTTCCTCATCTGTTCCCGGAGATGGCAAAAGCACAGTTGCATATAATTTGGCAAAAATAGCTTCCACCATGGGTAAAAGGGTATTACTGGTAGATACTGATTTGCGTCGTCCTCAAATTCATAAAATATTAGAACTGAATAATTTGTGGGGGTTAACTAATTTAATTTCTTCAAACATGGATCCCAAGCAGGTGATCCAAGAGATACCCACAATAAATAATTTATCTGTGGTTACTTCTGGTCCAATACCACCTGATCCCGGTAGGTTATTGTCCTCACAAAAAATGAGACAGTTAATAGAATATTTCCATCAAAGTTTTGATTTAGTTATTTATGATAGTCCGCCAATATTGGGATTAGTAGATGTTAGGTTAATAGCACCCCATACCAATGGTTTGATCCTAGTTGCGAGAATGAATGAAACGGATAAATCAGCTTTATTACAAGTTCAGGATAGCCTCAAAACATATCCCATTAATGTCTTAGGCTTAGTTGTTAATGGTGACAAGTCTCAAAGTGGTAGATATTATGTCCACTACCGATATTCTAGTCAAGAACAGGTGCATAATCCTTTAGTTAGTTAGGATCAAATCTCTCTTGACACTCCCCCGGGGCTAAAGCCTACGGTGTACACACAAGTTCTATCTGTCTTCGTTTTATGATTATTTAGCCCCCTAAAGCCCCTGCCCCCGTGACCCCCAAGTTTGGGGGTAAAATGGGGGACTTGGAAATTCTTATTCTCCCAGAATTGGGGGTTAGGGGGCATTAAAACCCTAGATGGCAACTTGATTAGACTGTACACGGTAGGGGGCTAAAGCCGAGGGGGGTGTCAAAAAATTAAGCGATACTGCCCCGCTTTCTGGCTTCTTTGGAGGAAATAGCGACATTTTTAATGCCAGCTTTAATCATTTGTCGTTCTAAAAGTGCAAAGAAACGGTTTCTATCCCCACCTCTAACTACAGCTTGGTTATGGGCTTCAGCGATCGCCACAGGATAACCATATCCTTTTTGTACCTGTGCCAGCATTAGCCCCAGTGCTTGCTCAAACATAGCAGAATTTTCAGCGACCCAAGAGGGAATTTCAATGCGGGCAATTTCTGTACCAACATGAACGTAACAAAAATAAATAATTTGATCGTCATACAACTCTAAAATTCGGGCATTACTGCGCCACAAAGCTCCTCTTTGTCCGGGTTGAAGTTGGGTAGTCCACAGGGTTGTATCTCGCAAGGTATCAAATTTTTTACATGGCACGTATTCCAGTTGATTGGGGCAATGGGTGATACAGTCTGGGTGAGGATGGGGACAAGCTAACAAGCGCAAAAAGTTTGTAGCTTCAATGTTACGGGTGGCACTAAGATAACCCATGAGAGGAATATTGGCTTCCCGCATTTGTTTCCAAGCGGCTAAAACTGGTGGTAAGATCTGATCCCTTGCATCCATTGGTAACTGATCTAAAAACCAGTATATTAAAGAACCATCTACCATTGCTAAAACTGGTGCTGCTGTTCTCGCACTACAAGCTAGTTCCGCTAATACCGTAGCTTCAGAGGCAGTACGACGATAACTCATCCATTCTTCCGTTCTAATACCCCACTGACGAGACACATATAAATCTTCTGGGCGATAAAATACCTCCGGTAAACTATCGAGGAGAGGGTGAAGATTTTGACCATAGTGTAAAACTACTCTACCAATATTAAGTAAGTAACAATACGCAATTTCGTGATGATTGGGAGCAATTTGTGAACCATCAGTAGAAATAACAGTATGAACTTTAGGAGGAGTAAGAATACTTATACAAGTGTCCAGGGGTTCAATAGGTGTAGCATTGGCAAAAAGAATGCGATCGCGCCATTCTGTTTGAGATTTAATTAATTCCTGCTGACACTCAAAAGCTTTCTTTAAATATTGTTGTGCTAACTCTAATCGTTGATGACTTGCAGCTACTTCCGCATTTAAATGCTGGCTAAAACCCTGCATTTGTCCTGATATTTTACTTAAATCAAGCATAGTGGCTAACTGTATAAGTATAAAATATTATAATAATCATACAAGGTAAGACTTTCCCCCTGCCTCCGGTTGGTGAGCGAAGTTCCAAAGCGTGGCGTTAGCCATACCAATGCCTCCTACTATAACGGGAAAAATAATGTAATGAAAAAATGGAAATTAACAATTACCGTCTTCATATTCGGAACTATATTATTTAGCCCCAAAGTCAGCGCTAAAAACTTATCAAATCTTTCTGCTTCTACAAGCAAATTACCACTTTTAGCCCAATCTCCACCTAAAGATGCTGTAGTATACTTCCATCGAGGATTAAACCGCTATACATTTGGAGATATTCCCGGAGCGATCGCCGAATATAATCAAGCCTTAATTTTACATCCTAATTTTGCTGAAGTTTATTATCAAAGGGGTATATCTCGCCATAAATTGCGAGACTTGCAAGGAGCAGTGGCAGATTTTAACCAAGCAATAAATATTAGTTCTAATTATCCTGGTATCTACAATAATCGAGGACTTGCTCGCCACGATTTAAAAGATTATCAAGGGGCAATGGCAGATTTTAACCAAGCATTACTTCTCAATCCTAATTTTCCTGAAGCTTACCAAAATCGAGCGATTACACACAATGCTTTAGGTGATAAACAGGGAGCAATTAGTGATTTAAACGCAGCAGCTAATTTGTTCCAAACTCAAAAAAGAATGAAGAACTATCAAGAAGTTCTTAATTTAATTAAAGCCCACCTTATGCAACCAAACGGCAATAAAAAGCAGGTTAAATAACTTTTATGGAATTCAAAATCTGATGTAAATGGGCAGGAGGAGAATCGAACTCCTATGACCTCACGGCCGCCGCATTTTGAGTGCGGTGCGTCTACCAATTCCGCCACCCGCCCTTGGGTGTCACTTCTACTATTGTAGCCTATTTTTTTATTTTGGCAATAGGTAATTAGGTGAAATTTAGAAATTTTTTGGTAATTGGCTAACTAAACTAGAATCAATATCTTGTAAGGTAGGACAGCCACTAAGTGTCATCTAAACCTCCAGGAGACCCCCACCAAAACTGTACTCAGTTTGGTGATGGGAGGAATGGAGGGTTAATTGTGAAACGTCCCTGGAGTAATTTTGTGCGCCAGCACAAACAATGAAAGGGACAGTTGAGCAATTAACAAATCTTTGATTTTCCATATTCGATTCGTAACTGTCTTTGTGAATTGATTTACTGGATTAATTAGGAAAGAGTGGTCTTTCCTAATTATTTTGCTCCGAAGAGCCT
>OGVQ01000099.1_pt1 | contig 19627 bp, 17 predicted proteins | sample 1575801 | NCBI WGS metagenome assembly OGVQ01 (sample SAMN07581550, study PRJEB24739) | freshwater metagenome | place: Singapore | collected 2015-04 | reverse complement strand
AGGGGAGGGCATCCCCAAAGTAACGCTACAGGAGTTGAAGCCTCTACTCTACTTGGTGCAAACCTGGTTGAGCAAGTTTTGACTATGAATGTAGAATCCCCGCGTCTTTAGACCGGGGAGTGTCAATGCGCCACAAGTCTTACAAGTCATATAGGAGTAAATATACTTAAATTACACTTTTTGCTTGAAAAATATAAAAACCTAGCCCCGCAATTAGGACACTCAGACAGTAAACTTAAATATTATGTGTTGTGCGATCGCGCCTATTCATCTAAAAATATCAACAGCAATGGCACTTAGTAACTGCTGAGGGGGGAATGGTTCAACTCATCCTTATACAATTTCCAATTGGGTAAAAATTTATTCATCAAAGCCTTAAAGCGATCGCCTGGATCTTGGTGTGGTAGCTCAATCTGTCGGCTTAAAATGGCGATGTGGTGGTTAAGTGAAGCTTCACGAATTTCTAAGGTATTTAAGGCTAAATCAACCCATGCAACTGGATTAGGCTGTAAAGATATTCGTCCTTTTTCTGCTAAAAGTAGAGTTTCCCAGATACTAATTGGACTGAGCCAAAGTTCGGTTGTTGCTGCTGGAATTGTGGTTTGCAGTTGAGTAGATAGACGTTCGTTACCAAGCAAATACCAAAGCCAGATGTGGGTATCAAGTAATAGCTTCACTGGAGTGCTTCCCATGTGGTAGCAGGGATGACTGGAGCAATCACGTCTCCCAATATTTCACCGCTACCCTTCATTGCTCCAAATGCTGGGCGTTGGGGTTGAAGAGTGGCAGGATAAATAATCACTAAGGGTTCTCCGTCATGGGTGACGGTTAAGGGTGTTTTGGTGCGTTGTATTTCTGTAAATATTTGTTGGAGTGTTTTGGGTAATTCGCTGGTGGTAATGTGTTCCATAGTATAGTTTAGCTCTTGTTCTTGCTTCTATTTTATAACCTTGGCGTTGATTAAGAACTACTAATTAGTCTCGTTTTTCCGGTGAGAAGTTCTTGCATCATGCCCTGTTTTATGGCTTTGTATTTATCGCGCTTTTTTTCTAATGCTTCAATTTCTGTGTCTATGTCGTTGAGTATTTCAGCTATGGCTTTTTGTTCGGGAAGTGATGGAAGGGGAATAGGATATTGTCGAACAACATCAACGTTTAAATTACCAACTCCACCACCAACATATACCTGATTTTTAGCTCGATCTTTATATACAGAACTATTGAGTAATTGCTTCAAAAATTCATTATTGATAATATTTTTATGACATCTGTAACTTCAGGAAATTTCTTCACGTCCCACTCATCACTAAAACCCGGTAGGCGTTTCTTACCCGTGAGTAGTTGCTGCATCGTGCCTTGCTTGATGTTGCGCTTTTTAGTGATGACTTGATCCAATGCTGTAATTAGGGATCATGTCTGACACCTGACCTTGCAGTTTTTAAATCCTGCAAAGAACCAATACCATACCACGCCCACAAGCTCTATTTGTAAAGTTGGACAATAATTCTTGAAAAGTGACAACAATTATTTAATGTACAAGTGGAGTTAAGCGGAATCGAACCGCTGACCTCTTCAATGCCATTGAAGCGCTCTACCAATTGAGCTATAACCCCTTAAAATTCGTTTAATTAAGCTTTTTACGCCTTTTAGTTGGTCTGATGAAATTATCTTGACCTTAGATATTATCCAACTTTATGCAAAATAAGTCAATAACAATATATTAAGAAATGTTAATAAAATTCCGTACCGACTCAATATTTTTAACGCCATCCACACCCCAAAAGCATAAATCAGAACCAAACCTTAAAATATGCCAGTTAAATCAGCTTTATGCCTTTTGTGACTGAAAGAATCAGCTAAGTCAGACTAAAATAAACCCGGCCAGTTAACCTTTGCTGGAGTTCTCTACACAGGAGGTTTAATTTTGACAAAGCTGAAAATTGGTATCAATGGATTCGGTCGCATTGGTAGACTGGTACTACGTGCTGGTCTGACTAATCCTAATATTGAATTTGTCGGTATTAACGATTTAGTTCCCCCTGATAACCTTGCTTATCTCCTCAAGTACGATTCTACCCATGGTAGATTGAAAAGCAAAGTTGAAGCTAGAGAAGATGGTATAGTTATTGGCGATCGCTTTATTCCCTGTGTATCCATGCGAAATCCCGCAGAACTACCTTGGGGTAAATTAGGTGTAGATTATCTTGTGGAATCTACAGGACTTTTCACAGACTATGCTGGGGCAGAAAACCACCTCAAAGCCGGTGCCAAGCGAGTTGTAATTTCAGCACCGACAAAAGAACCAGAAAAAGTAAAAACCATGGTCATGGGTGTAAATCATCACCTATTTGACCCCACCAAAGATTTGATTGTCTCCAACGCCAGTTGTACTACAAATTGTTTAGCCCCCATTGCAAAAGTCATTAATGATAACTTCGGTTTAGCCGAAGGGTTAATGACTACAGTTCATGCTACAACAGCCACTCAGCCCACGGTAGATGGTCCGAGTCGCAAAGATTGGCGGGGTGGACGAGGTGCAGGTCAAAATATTATTCCCTCCGCTACAGGGGCAGCTAAAGCGGTGGCTTTGGTGTTGCCAGAATTGAAAGGTAAGTTAACAGGAATGGCTTTTAGAGTTCCTACTCCTGATGTCTCCGTAGTTGACCTTACCTTCAAAACTACAAAATCTACTACATACAAAGAAATCTGTGCAGCTATGAAAAAAGCTGCGGAAGGGGATTTAGCTGGTATATTGGGTTACACTGATGAAGAGGTAGTATCTACTGATTTTCAAGGTGATTCCCACTCTAGTATTTTCGACGCGGGTGCAGGAATTGAACTCAATAGCAATTTCTTCAAGGTCGTCTCTTGGTATGACAACGAATGGGGTTACTCTAACCGCGTTGTTGATTTAATGTTGTCAATGGCTAAGAAAGAAGGATTGATTTAGGTGATTCAATTTTGGATTTTGGATTGTATTTAATTACGGAAAATTGCCATCAATTGTGCTACAGATAGTAATGATCAAACCCGGTGATAGGTTTTATTCTGAGAGTTATTTTTGTGGTGCGGTTGCTCAAAAATTGCTGTAATTCTAATCTAAAATCTAAAATCTAAAATTTCCCAGGGCTTAACGGGGTGTGCTACTTTACCGTTACTCCTTACATACTTATGCGTCGCACTAAAATTGTTTGTACTATAGGACCAGCTACATCTACACCTGAGAAGTTAGAGGCTTTGGTGCGGGCGGGAATGAATATGGCGCGGTTAAATTTTTCCCATGGCGCACATGAAGTTCACGCCCAAGCTTTTCATCATCTGGAACGTATTAGGAAGGATTTACACAGACCCATTGCTGTAATGCAGGATTTGTGTGGGCCAAAGATTCGGTTGGGGAAATTACCTCCGGACGGGCTAATGCTGGAGGCTGGAACTGAGGTGACTTTTCTTTTACAAGAGAAGGGTGAAAATATTGATGAGTTACCTTTACCTCTACCTACCTTATTCGCTATGATGCGATGTGGTGAAGCGATTTTAATTAATGATGGCCGGGTGAAATTAACTGTTACTAGTCGTGATGCTGATAGAATTCGCGCTCATGTAAATATTGGCGGCTTGATTTCTTCTCATAAAGGTGTAAATTTACCCGCAACTCCTTTACCTGTAAGTTCAATTACAGAAAAGGATTTAATGGATTTGCGATTTGGGATACAGTTAGGAGTGGACTGGGTAGCTGTTTCTTTTGTGCGATCGCCCCAAGACCTCGAACCGGCACGCCGCATGATTGAAGGCGCTGGCTCAAAAATTCGTCTCATTGCCAAAATCGAACGGGCTGAAGCTGTGGAAAACCTAGATCAGATCCTCGAAGTAGCGGACGGAATTATGATTGCCCGTGGTGATTTAGGGGTGGAAGTACCCATTCATCAAGTCCCCTTAATTCAAAAAGAAATTGCCCGTCGTTGTAATCAAGCAGGTAAACCCGTGATTACGGCTACTCAAATGCTAGAGTCTATGATTAGCTCCCCCGACCCCACCCGCGCTGAAGCCACGGACGTTGCTAACTCCATTCTAGATGGTACAGATGCAGTTATGCTATCTGGGGAAACGGCAATGGGTGAATATCCCATTGCGGCAGTTCAAACTATGCACAATATCGCCTTAGAAACAGAAACCGTACTTCAAGAGGGACAAAGACATTCTTGGACTCCTACGGCGGGTAGTCTCACGGTGACAGAATCAGTATCTCAAGCGGTATGTCGTATTGCCTACGAAACTGGAGCTAAAGCCATTTTGTGTAATACCACATCGGGAAGTACCGCTAAACTGGTTTCTAAATACCGTCCCAGCACACCAATTATTGCCCTCACCTCTGACTGTACCGCCTATCGTCAATTAGCATTATCTTGGGGTGTAGAACCATTACTAATTCAACCTGTTCACAATGCTGAAGAAATGTTTGTGAATGTGGTGGATACCGTTGTAGATAGTGGTTTAGTGGAACAGGGCGATAAGGTTGTGATTACTTCTGGTGTCCCCATTGGTACACCAGGAACAACAAGTTTAATTAAAGTGCATTCTATTGGACAGCCAATTACGGCATGACGCATCTAAAATAGGTGATTGGTGATTGGTGATTGGTGATTGTCAAGATTATTGTTCCCTGACCACTGACCACTGACCACTGACTACTGACAACTGAAAACTGACTAAGGAGTATGTGATGCCTAAAAACTTACTAGAAGCACTACGGGCAGTAACCGTTGTGGTAGCGGATACCGGAGATATCCAATCAATTGAACAGTTTAAACCTCAAGATGCTACTACCAATCCTTCATTGATTACTGCGGCAGCACAAATGCCCGAATATCAGGATATTGTTGATCAAACTTTACTCAAAGCTAAAAAAGACGCTGGTGCTGGTGCTAGTCCAGCACAGGTGGTATCTGTTGCTTTTGACCGCTTGGCGGTATCCTTTGGATTAAAGATTTTGCAAATTATCCCCGGTCGTGTATCTACAGAAGTAGATGCTCGATTATCTTATGATACAGATGCTACTGTAGCTAAAGCACGGGATTTGATTGGTCAATATAAAGCTGCTGGTGTTACTAAGGAGCGCGTTTTAATTAAAATTGCTGCGACTTGGCAAGGAATCAAAGCAGCGGAAATTTTGGAAAAAGAAGGTATTCACTGTAACTTAACTTTACTATTTGGACTGCACCAAGCGATCGCCTGTGCTGAAGCTGGTGTCACTCTTATTTCTCCCTTCGTGGGTCGGATTCTTGACTGGTATAAAAAAGATACTGGACGGGATAGCTACCCCTCCGCCGAAGATCCAGGAGTATTGTCTGTAACCACCATCTATAACTACTATAAGAAGTTCGGCTACAAAACCGAAGTTATGGGTGCTAGTTTCCGTAATATTGGTGAAATTACTGAACTAGCTGGCTGTGATTTGTTAACTATTTCTCCTGGTTTATTGGCAGAATTGCAAAACACCGTTGCTGAACTACCCCGCAAATTAGATCCTAGTAAGGTAACAGGTTTATCAATTGAGAAAATCTCTATTGATCAAGCCACTTTTGAGAAAATGCACGCGGGCGATCGCATGGCTTCTGATAAACTTGCAGAAGGCATTGATGGTTTCACCAAGGCTTTAATTTCCTTGGAAACCCTATTAGCTGAAAGACTAGCTAAGTTAGAAAGTCAAAAAGTAACAGCTTAATAATTGGTGATTGGTGATTGGTAATTGGTAATTGGTAATTGGTAAATAATGATTTCCTATTACCTATTCTCTCTTACCTGTCACCGTGGCGTAGCACCTGTCAACCGTCAACACTATTATGTGATGAACGAAATAAATGATTATGTTCAGGGTGATATAAACGGGAACGTCCACTTATTGGTAATAATGCCGGACTAATGACATAAAGTGTAGTCCGTAGTAATTTTTCTTCATCAGTAGCAGCAGCCATTTGTGATAGTGGAACAATGCGGATTTTTTCATCCGGCCACCCCAAACGGTAGCAAATTGCTACTGGGGTATCCTGATCATAATATTCTAACAATTTGGCTTGGGCTTGAGTGATATGACGCACACTCAGATATAAACATAAACTAGCTTGATGGGCGGCTAGAGTAGCTAATTCTTCCGTTGCAGGTACATAAGTGCGGCCACTAATGCGGGTGAGAATGATAGTTTGCACCAAACCGGGAACGGTTAACTCGATTTTTAATTTCGCTGCGGCTGCTTGAAAGGCACTGATACCAGGAATAACTTCAAAAGGAATATTAGCATCTGCTAATAACTGCATTTGTTCATGAATAGCACTGTAGAGACTGGGATCACCAGAATGCAGTCTAACGACAGATTGATGCGATCGCACTGCATCAATCATCATGGGTAAAATTTCTTCCAAAGTCCGATTTGCGGTTTTGATAATTTCCGCATCTGCACGACAAACATCTAAAATTTGCTCAGGAATTAAGGAGTCTGCAAATAAAATCACATCAGCCGCAGCCAGCAATTTTCGCGCTCTCACCGTTAATAAATCAGGATCTCCCGGACCTGCACCGACAATATAAACTGCTGGTTTTAGAGCATTTTCATACTTAGAAAAAGTCAAATTATTAGTAGATTCACTCATTAATTTTATCTTGAAAAACGCTGCAAAAAAAAACTTTGGGCATTTCCTCCGTACCCTTCCGGATTCACCTCCTTTGCCTAGTAGAAATAGATGGTAGATGCACCCTGGTTAAGCCCTGGAGATTAATTACTCTGGGGCATTTTTTTGTGTATTTAAGGGTGACACAACATCCGGCAAAGGACGTTTAATAACATACAACCAAGCTAAACCGAGTAATCCTAAAGTCACCCCCCCTAAACTTACCATCTGTGCCATCCGTAAAGGACCAAGCATTAAACTATCTGTGCGTAAACCTTCAATCCAGAACCGTCCTAAGCTATAGGCTATCCCATAAACTAAAAATAAAGTCCCTACTTTCAAAGATGATTTCTTAGATAAAGCGCGAAAAAATAGAGTCAATAGTAGGGCAAATACCATTAAATTCCACAAAGATTCATACAAGAAAGTGGGATGAAAATATTCAAAATTAACTAAATCCACAGGACGACGATCTGGGGGAATATATAACTTCCAAGGTAAATCTGTGGGACTGCCAAAGGCTTCTGAGTTGAAAAAATTACCCCAACGTCCGATGGCTTGCCCTAAAATTAGGGAAGGTGCGACTAAATCGGTTAGTTGCCAAAAAGATATTTTATTCAGTCTGGCAAAAATTAAAGCTGCAATGATACCGCCAATAATTGCCCCATGAATAGCAATACCCCCTTGCCAAATGGCAAGAATTCGTTCTGGGTGCTGGGAATATTCTGACCATTGAAATAGAACATAATATAGCCTAGCAGCAGGTATAGCTCCAATTACTAGCCAAATTGATAAATCACTAATTAAATCTGGGTTGACATAACGACGCTTGGCTAAATACTGAGAAAGACTTACACCCAGTAATACAGCCGAGGCAATTAACAAACCATACCAACGAATAACTATTGGACCTAGTTTAACGACAATTGGACCAGGAGAAGTAAATTGAAACCCCAAGGGCAAAACCGAAAAATCCATGATCATGCAAAATTACCTATAGAAGTATGAAGTCTATGGGGATGAAATTAAGGAAGGCAGAAGGCAAAAGCTAAGAAGCAAGAGTAGTGTACATTATCTCATATCTCCTCAGCCCCCTGCTCCTCTGCCATTATTGCCAATTCTGAAACTTCAGATGTTAGATTTAATTAAGTTCTGTGCAAAAGCTGTTAATATAATTACCTAAAATAACATTGTGATTGCTATTTATCCTGGTAGTTTTGACCCGATCACCTTGGGACACCTAGACATCATAGAGCGCGGTAGTCGCCTATTTAAACAGGTGATAGTTGCCGTCCTCCGAAATCCTAATAAAACCCCATTATTTACGGTGGAGCAAAGGTTAGCACAAATTCAGCTATGCACACAACATTTACCAAATGTGGCAGTAGACAGTTTTCATGGTTTAACCGTAGAATATGCCCAAATGCAACAAGCGCAAGTTTTGTTACGGGGGTTAAGAGCGGTTTCTGACTTTGAAATTGAGTTACAAATGGCTCACACTAATAAAACGCTGTCTACTCAAATTGAGACGGTTTTTCTGGCAACATCAAATGAGTATAGTTTTTTAAGTAGTAGTGTGGTAAAAGAGATTGCCAGGTTTGGCGGTTCTGTTGATCATCTTGTTCCCCCACATATTGCCCTAGATATATACAAATGCTACAACCAAAAGTCTCTAGTATCGAATCCAACCACAATGGCAGTCACTCCACCCGACGAGATTATCTCTATGGAGTCCCCCAAAATGGTAGTTCCACACCAACCATCGGAATAGATATTCAGGCAGAACTCGACCGTTTAGAGGAAATGATTCTCTCTAGTTTGAGAATTCCACTAACGGGACGCACCCTAGTAGATGAAGATAAATTACTCGAACACCTGGATTTTATCCGTCTTTCTTTACCTCCTGCCTTTCAGGAAGCGCTGGATATTCTGGCACAAAAACAGGAAATTCTGCTAGAAGCGGAAGAATATGGACAACAAGTTGTAGATGTAGCCCAGGCCAAAAGATCGCAAATTTTGTCAGAAAGTGATATTATCAGGCAAGCCCAGCGAGAAGCTGACCAATTGCGGCGACAAGTGCAGCAAGATTGTGAAGCGATGATGCAGGAAACATTGGATGAGATTGACCGCAAACGTCGCGCTTGTCAACAAGAATTAGAAGAAATGCGCCAAACTGCCATCGCTCAAGCTCAGGAAATCGAAGATGGTGCTGATCAATACGCTGATAATGTACTAGGCAATATTGAACAGGATATTCAGTCCATACTCCAAATTATTACTAATGGTCGTAAACAATTACGCGGAGATAATTCCCCACAACGTCATGGTAATAACCCTAAAAAGAGATGAATTCTCTGTTAATGGGACTTAGGTAAAAAATACCGATGCATAGAAAATTGGTATTACGTGCTAAAAAAAACCTTAATTATTATAAAGAATTATATCATGTCCGCCCAATCACTTAGGATATAGTTCATCATTGTATTACCTTTTCCCAATTACCCATTACCAGCCTCAACATACATGATAAGTATTCAACCGGACATGATACTACTTAACGCCCATAAAAAACAAACCACATTAATGTGGTTTGATAAAGATAAACAAATATTTACATCTTTTACACTGTTACTTCCGTTTTAGATCCTTGCTCTAATGCAGCATACAATCTATTCAATGCATTTACATAAGCCTGAGCCGATGCCACAATAATGTCTGTATTGGCTGCATGACCTGAAAATACACGGGATTGATGGCGTAAACGAATTGTTACCTCCCCTAAAGCGTCAATGCCCCCGGTGACTGATTGCACAGAAAACTCAATCAACTCATTCGGTACATTAACTACTCGATTAATAGCTTTATATACTGCATCTACTGGACCTGTACCAATAGCTGCGTCAGTTAATTCTTGTCCGTCAGGAGTGCGTAATGTTACCGTAGCCGTAGGTTGAGCATTACTACCACAGGAAACCTGTACTAACTCTACTTTAAATAAATCTGGTGCTTGTTGGATTTCGTCGTTAACAATGGCTTCCAAATCCCAATCAGAGATTTCTTTCTTTTTATCTGCCACTTCTTTAAACCGCACAAAGGCTTTATTCAGGTCATTTTCTGACAGTTCAAAGCCTAATTCTTTCAAGCGGGTACGGAAAGCATTTCTCCCGGAATGTTTACCCAATACTATTTGATTATCGGATAAACCAATCAATTGGGCATCCATGATTTCATAAGTGAGCTTATTTTTCAAAACTCCATCTTGATGAATTCCAGATTCATGGGCAAAGGCATTTGCACCGACAATGGCTTTATTTGGTTGCACCAACATTCCCGTTAAATTGGAAACCAAACGGGAGGTTTTATAGATTTGTTTGGTGTCAATATTGGTGAGTGGTGCTTCGGAATTTTCAGCCCGTCCCAAGAAGGGATTAAAATATTGTCTGCGGACGTGCAAAGCCATGACTAATTCTTCTAAGGCTGCATTTCCCGCTCTTTCACCAATCCCATTGATGGTACATTCTAGTTGACGGGCGCCGTTTTTCACAGCTTCTAAAAAGTTAGCAACTGCTAAACCTAAATCGTTATGGCCGTGAACGGAAATAATGGCTTTGTCAATGTTGGGGACATTTTCGGTAATGCCTTTAATGATTGCCCCAAATTCGCTGGGTGTGGTGTAACCTACAGTATCAGGAATGTTAACAGTTGTTGCCCCGGCTGCGATCGCTCTTTCCAATACTTCATACAAAAATTCTGGATCAGATCGTCCGGCATCTTCAGGAGAAAATTCAACATCATCGGTGAAGCTTTTGGCATAGGCTACCATTTCTTCAGCGATCGCAATTACTTCTGGTTTGGTCTTTTTTAACTTATATTCCAGGTGAATATCAGAGGTAGCAATAAAAGTGTGAATTCTGCCTTTAGCCGCAGGTTTGATCGCCGCCGCCGCCGCTTTAATATCATCGTGTCTAGCTCTGGCCAAACTACAAATTACCGGGCCATTTTCTGTCCCCACTGTTTGAGCAATTTTGCTCACTGCTTCAAAATCTCCGGGACTAGCAAAAGCAAAACCAGCCTCAATAATATCTACTCCTAAACGCGCTAGTTGTTTGGCAATAACTAGCTTTTCGTCTATGTTCAGAGTTGCTCCTGGACACTGTTCTCCATCTCGCAATGTGGTGTCAAAGATGATAATTCTATCGGCTTGTTTGCTCATGAGCTTAACCTCGGTTAGTTAGAAGTGTGAACTGCATAAAAGAAAATACGGAATTAGATTTGATCAAATATGGTTTGATCTCAGTCTTATAGAATATATTCCCATCCCTGACTCCTAATTCCTAAATTCTTTTCTGATAAAATAACTTGAACTATCAGTTTTAGTTTTTAACCGTCAGTTTTTTCTATTCTGTCTCTTATATCGTTCAGGTCTATATATCTATCAGTAGCGTTACGTAGTTCTCTAGCAATCATGCCCTCTGTTGATACTACTGTAATATGCGTATTCTTGGAGCGTAAGAGTTCAATAGCTCTTTCAAAATCACCATCTCCACTGAATAACACAACTCTGTCATATTGATCTACTGTATTAAACATATCAACGACAATTTCAATATCTAAATTCGCTTTTTGCGAGTACCGACCAGAAGCATCATCATAATATTCTTTGAGGATTTTGGTGCGGACTGTATATCCTAAACTGATGAGGGCATCGCGGAAACCTCTTTGATCTTGGGGGTCTTTTAATCCAGTATACCAAAAAGCATTGATTAATGTAGTTTCTGACTGTTCGTATTTAAAGTATTCTAAAACGCGACGGGGATCAAAAAACCAACCATTTTTTTGTTGAGCATAGAACATATTGTTTCCGTCTACAAAAATAGACAGACGATTCATTGGAGAACCCATAAAAATTTACACCTAATAATAGATAAGAATGATTAGAGGGAAGAATAGATTATAGCAATTATCAAGTGGTAATTTTGCTAATATCTTTAAGGTACATAATTATGTATAGCTATTATCCTACCTCTTTTAAACCAAAATTTTGGATCAAATATCCAAGTCGAGATCGAAATTATTTAACTCCTTTCACCCCCGTTACTTATAAGGATGTTCACTGATTAAAATCTACCAAAAAAATTGACATACTAGCAGGAATCTGATCTAGATAATATGCGATTTTACTCCTAAAGAGGTATAAGATAGGATTTGTGGTATGGGATAGACTAACATCCAGCAATAGATTTTCACGTCAACTTTAGGGATAACTGGAGACAATTATCCATCCTTGAGGACATAGATATGTCTATTGAGGATACGGATCTAGGATATCCTAAATGAACCACTAATATTTGCACAATACTCTATGACACCAGTTTGAATAAGTTGATGATAGCTATATAAATTTTTATTACAATTACCCTTATCGGGTATAACACAGGCATATTCAGTCACATAGTGGTGGAGATGTATCTGTATCAAGTTCTTTTCCAGAAAATGTACTTATACATCTGGTCGGGAAATTAGACAATAGTGGATTAGGGGATAAAATGGTCATTTAAGTCTTAAATTTGTAGTTTTTTGTAGTCGAACTAGTTTTTGAATCAATAAATGTGTTGTACTTAAACTAATCAGTAATATAATATGGCATAAGATCCTATATCTAGCTTAAGTGACATACTCCATACACTCCCTTATGCCTTGCGGCACGCTTGCGCGAACAGGTGAGTGTGGGCTTCTGAGGGACTCTTCTTTGAAGACATTAACTGAGCTTTAAAGCCTTATGCCCTAGGGACTTTTGGAGATAATTTTTAACTTTTGCAATAGGCTGCTTTTGGTGCATTTAATTTTGGTTACACCCATCACTGGTAATTATATCAGATATTTGAAGAAAAACAAAAAAAGTGTTCATTCCTGGTCTACCAACATTGCTGGTTTCACTATCGAGTACAAGTTTTTAACCCGAGCAAAGCCGAAGGTTTGACCTCTGGAACGGGGGATAAAGCCTGTCGCCTAGAAGTAAGTCGCAGTAATAGAGGACGGAAGAAGTCTACTACTGTGCTTTCTGCTGAACAGAAAGCCGACATTGTACCGTCAGGTCAGTGTGGGTAGTTCACCAATTGATAATTAAATTTTGAGAAACCAACGACGGCGATACATACCATAAAGTATTACCCACCATAATATAATATTGGCGATCGCAAATAATAGCGAACCATTCAAATCTCCAGCCCAACCACTAAACCAGTTTTGATAAATCCAAGTTTTCACAGATATGGCATCTGTACTATTACCAATTGGAGTTTTCATCAATAGTCTACCTAACAAACCCGAACCAACAAATAGAAAAATGGCATTTAAACCCATTACTTCTAAGGGAAAACCCCATCTTTTTAAACCCCGTACTTCTATAAGTTGATAACACAAAGCTAATACTAATAATGCCCAACCACCAGTATAAACAACATAGGAACTTGTCCACAAAGCTTTATTAATGGGAAATACAAAATCCCATAATTTCCCAACTACTAAAAAAGCTAGACCTACAATCAACAAATTGATGCTAGTTTGATTTTTGACTGGCTGTTTTTTTAACCATAAACCAGTAAAATAACCAATTAACACAGTTACCACCGATGGTAAGGTGCTAAATAAACCTTCTGGATCAAATAGACCACCTTTATATAGGTGTTTTTTTCCTAACAAAATGCTGTCAATATAACCGCCTAAATTACCTTCTGCTGTTAAATTTCCCGCACCATAACCAGGAACAGGAATTAGTTGCATGGCCACCCAATAAGCCATGAGTACAACACCTGCAAATATCCACAAACCGCGCTGGGGTAGCTTGAGAACAGCGAAAGCAGCAATGACATAAGCTAAACCAATGCGCTGTAAAACTCCCATGATTCGGATTGTACTGAAATCTAATGCTATACCTTTAAATAGCAAATCAAGTAACATGGTAGATAAAGTTAACAGCAAACCCAAGGCAAATAATATTAAACCTCGGCGAATAATCCGGGTGTAAACTTGAGGAGTAGGACGGTTTTCTGGTGTGTATTTAGCCAAAGAAAAAGGCATTGCCACACCAACAATAAATAGGAAAAACGGAAATACTAAATCTGTGGGTGTGCAACCATGCCATTCTGCGTGTTCTAAAGGCGGATATATGTGATCCCAACTACCAGGATTATTAACTAGGATCATAGAAGCGATCGCAATTCCCCGAAAGACATCGAGGGAAACAAGGCGCGGGGATGGAGTAGAATCTTTAAGTATTGCTGACACTGAAAATTTCAACTACCAAAAATTTGGATATCAAAGATGATACAGTTTGTTTTACATTATGAGCTAAAAATTTTTTTATAACGGTATGTACTAGAATAAAAGACAAAATTTATCTAAAAAACATACACCAAAATACCTACAACAACTTTGTTACCTGTTCCCCTACTATATCAAGATTGTGAATATCAAAACTATTCTTCTGAGTGGACTGTTAGCGATCGCCTCTAGTGCTGTAATTCCGACAATTGCTACCGCAGTTCCAGCACAAACCCAAAAAATCAAACTCAGTTCTCAAAATATTATCCCTCCAACAGTCCCAAGAGAATTTCGGGGAGCTTGGATTGCTACAGTATTAAATATAGATTGGCCTTCCAGATCAGGATTAACCACACAGCAACAAAAAACAGAACTCCTGGCCATTCTAGATCGTGCTGTAGCCTTGAAACTCAACGCGGTAGTTTTCCAAATCCGTCCTGCGGCTGATGCCTTGTATAATTCTCCCTATGATCCTTGGTCTGAATCCATAACCGGACAAATGGGTAAACCACCAACTCCTTTTTATGATCCTTTGGAGTTTGCAGTTACGGAAGCACATAAGCGGGGTTTAGAATTACACGCTTGGTTTAATCCCTACCGGGCTTATCACGCCAGTTCCAAATCACCAATTTCTCCTAAGCACATCAGCAAAACTCAACCAGAATTAGTCAAGCAATATGGTAAATATCTCTGGTTAGATCCAGGAGAAAAAGCAGTTCAAGACCTGACAATTAAAGTCATTCAAGATGTAATTAACCGCTATGATATAGATGGTGTTCATATTGATGATTATTTCTACCCCTATCCTGAAAAAGATAAACAGGGAAAAAATATCGAATTTCCCGATCAAACCAGTTGGCAAAAATATGTTAGTTCTGGTGGTAAACTAAACCGCAGTGATTGGCGACGGGAAAATGTCAACACACTAATTCAAAGAATATATCAGACAGTTAAAAGTCAAAAACCTTGGGTAAAAGTTGGTATTAGTCCCTTTGGTGTTTGGAAACCCGGTAATCCTCCCCAAATATCTAATAATAATAATAACGGTACAGCTTTTAATCCCTATGAACAACTCTATGCAGATTCTCGCAAATGGTTACAACAAGGTTGGTTAGATTACCTATCTCCTCAATTATATTGGCGCATTGAACAAACAGCCCAAAGTTATCCGGTTCTTCTTAACTGGTGGTTAACACAAAATAATCAAAATCGGCTGATTATCCCCGGACTTTATACCAGTCGTGTGGCTAATCCATCTCAGCAAAATTGGTCACCCCAGGAAATAATCTATCAGATTCGTACAACTAGAGGTTTTGCTGGTACTGGTGGTCATATTCACTTTAGTATCAAACCTTTGATGGAAAATAAAGGGGGAATTTCTAATTTATTACCCCAAGAAGTTTATACACAACCTGCTTTAACTCCCGCTTATCCTTGGTTGAATAATCAACCACCAGGTAAACCAGAATTAACAATTACTAAAGACCAAAAATCAGGACATCTACAACTCAATTGGCAAGCAAAAGGTCAGCAAAAAACCCAGTTATGGGTCTTACAAACTCAAACAGGCAATGAATGGAAAACCAATATTTTACCCTTAGAAACAACTTCCTATTTATTGACTAATCCTCAAATTCAAAATGTGGCGATTTCCGCTGTCAGTCGTTATGGAATTCAGGGAGAAATTACGGTGATGGGAGTAAAAGAGAATTTGATTAAAAAATAATCCTTCAACTTTTTGTTTTTATATTTACCAAAATCCGCATACTTATGAATTAGTCGTAGGAGTTTAGCACTGCTAAACCCCTACAATTTCATCTTTTAAATATTTGCACAGCATACACCCTACTTAATATTTACTTTCTCTCATACAATATATATACACCATTCTCAATCACTAAAAAGCTCACGCCATATTATTTTTGACTTTTCACTTTTGACTTCCGCCTTGCGGTGCTAGGGCTAAAGTTTTGCTGATATCAACAACAAGAAAGCGATCGCACACATTAAACAATTCTAACTCTGTTTGCGCCTTTCGCATCAACCGCAGAAAATGACCTTCGGTATCAACACTTAAAGCAATGTAATTAAGGAACATTTTTAAGTAGCCTACACGCGCTCTCTCTGGTATGGTTGAGGCTGTGGGAGTTTGCCATAAACGCTCAATATAGTTACGTACTTCTACTAAAGGCACTGGTGTAATCTGCTCCCCTCCTAAAGCCTGGCGAATTTGATTAAAAATCCAAGGATTACCAATTGCCCAACGTCCCACCATCACCCCCGCCGCCCCGGTTTGAGAAAGCACTTCTAGGGCAGTTTTTGCCGAGTTAATATTACCATTAGCCAACACTGGACAATCAACCCGCCGCACCGCTTCCGCAATTAAATTATACTTAACTTCCCCCTGATACATCTCTTTCACCGTGCGACCATGCAAACTCAGTAAATCAATATTGTGGCGATTGATTATATCTAGTATTTTGTAAAAGTTATCTGTATTTTCAAAGCCTACGCGCATCTTCACTGTTAAAGGTTTATCATTCACCGCAGCACGCAATTCTCCCAAAATCCTATCTACTGTTTCCGGTTCTCGTAGCAACCCGCCGCCAACATTTTTGCGATAAATTCGAGGTACGGGACAACCCATATTTAAGTCTACTCCGGCAATATTATATTGACAAAGTTCCTTGGCTGTTCTCACTAAGTCGGGAATACTTTCGCCAATCATTTGGGCAAAAACGGGGCGACCTGTATCATTTTCGGTAATTGCTGCCAGAATTTTAGAATTCAGTCGTGAGGTATCATGGACGCGGAAATACTCGGTAAAGAAGTAGTCAGGACTACCATAATGGGCAATGACTTTCATAAACCAGAGGTTTGTTACATCTTGCATGGGTGCAAGTGCAGTAAATGGTAGGTCTTTTTGAAGGGAAGGGGGAAGCAATACCTGGGACATAGGCGCGGAGGACACAGAGAAATGAGAGTTTAAGATATATTTGTAAGAATTCAGGTAAGGTAAAAAGATCCCCGACTTCTGTGATCAATTTATCATTTATGGACACAATTAATAAAAGAAGTCGGGGATCTGGGTATGAACAAATTCCTAATTCGTTTTTCACTTCAAGTCTGTTGTCAACCATCTAATTTAAGATCATAGCCATGAGTTAATAAAGCCTTTAAAGCCAATAACCCCGCCCCATAAGCTGGTTCATAACGAGGATAAATTACATTTACCAAAGGATATTGATGAATAAGAGCATTAATAAATCTTTCCCGTAATTTAGATTTACCTAACCAAATACTTCCTGTAGTCACAACTTCCACAACTTGCTGATAATCAAAAATGTGATCAATAACTGTAGAAGTAGCTATCACTAATTCTGTCATAGCTTCATCAATAATCCTATTTGCAATAGTATCACCTTCACTAGCAGCTTGATCAACAATTGGGGCTAAAGCAGCTATTTCTCTTACACCCCATCCCTTGCGATATATCACTTCTATTAATTTCTCTATATTTTCTAGTTGTAGATATTGCTGAAAATTCTCTAATAAAATTGTTGTTTCACCTCGTCCATCATAAGCTTTTAATGCTGCTTGCATCCCAGCTACAGCTATTTTATAGCCGCCTCCTTCATCCCCTAAAATATAACCCCAACCACCAACCCTTTTACTTTCTCCTTGATGATTTCTACCAAAAATAATAGAACCAGTTCCCGCAGCTACCACAATACCCACAGCATCACCCACTCCCCCCATTAAAGCAATTAAAGCATCATGACAAATAATAACATGAGATAGTTTTAAGTCCCAAGTAATTGCAGGTATATTTTGACTATTTTGTAATTGATTAACTATAGATTTTATTACTTCTATATCCTCTGCACGACTGACACCTGCTAACCCTAAACAAATTGCTATAATATTAATATTATTTTGAGAATTTAAGGCTGTAATTATTGCTTGATAAATAGCAGATTCAATTTGTTTTTTTGCCGCTTCTATACCAATACTCTGATAATTAGAAGCCCCTGCTTCACCTCTACCTAAAGTTTTACCTGTATCATCTATAATGATACAAATAGTTTTACTACCACCGCCATCAATACCTAAAATACAATTCATAAAACTCCTATTTCTATTTATTTAGATCCCCGACTTCTTTAAGAAGTCGGGGATCTAAGATTTAGCTTATTTTATGTCTTCTGCTAAGGGAATGAAAAATATAGTTAACATCCCTGGAATAGTTGCCCAACAAACCAATACAAAGAATAAGGGATATCCTAATGATTGTTGAATTTGTCCACTAATTGCGCCTGGTATCATTAAACCTAAAGCCATTAAACCAGTAGATATAGCAAAATGAGAAGTTTTATTTTCTCCTTTACAAACATACATTAAATAAACTGTAAAGGCTGTAAACCCTACACCATAACCAAATTGTTCTAGGGAAACTAGGAGATAAACAAATTTTAGTGCTGGTTTAGCATAAGCCATATAGACATAAAAAATATCAGGTAAATTCAAAGCTAATGCCATCGGTAGTAAACATTTTTTCAACCCATATTTAGCAATTAATAAACCTCCTAAAATGCCGCCACATATCAGAGATATTACGCCAAAAGTACCATATACTAAACCAAATTCTTGGGTAGATAAACCTAAACCTCCTAATTCTGGTTTATCTAATAAAAATAAAGAAGCTACTTTAAGTAACATAGCTTCACCAAATCGGTAAAGTAAAATAAATGCTAAGATTATTGCTATTTTAGGTTGTTGAAAATAGGAAACAATAATCTTAACAAAAGGTATTTTGTCAATATTTGACTCTTGATTTTTTTCTAAGTCCTTATTATTTGCTTCTGGTGTTGGTAAAATAAAAGAATGAAACGCAAATAAAACTGCAAAAATGACGGCTGCTATACCAATTACAATACTCCAACTTAAAGGAATATTATTAGTAGATTTTTCTAAATAACCTGCTAAAAATACTAAAAACCCTGTAGTAAATAAAATGGCAAATCTATAAAATAGTGAGCGAATTCCCACAAATACAGCTTGTTGTTCTGGGTGTAAAGCCAACATATAAAAACCGTCGGTGGCAATATCATAGGTAGCAGAAACAAATGCTGCAATGGTTAGTATCCCTAAAGATATAAAGAAGAAATTGGGAAGATAGAAAGATAATGCTAAAAAACTCAAACAAAAAAACATGATGATTTGCATGGTCAACAACCATTTTCTTTTGGTAGAATAAATATCTACAAATGGCGACCAAAACATTTTTAAAATCCAAGGAAAACTGATTAAACTTGTCCAAAAAGCAATTTGTGTATTATCTACTCCCAGTTTCTTGTAGAAAATTACAGATACTGAGTTAATAATCATGTAGGGTATTCCTTCCGCAAAATAAAGCGTAGGTATATAAATCCAAGGTGAAAGAGTTGTAGCTTTATTGGTCATATATTCTGATTAACTAAACAAATAGCTACCTTGATATACAAAGTAGTTCAAAGGGAATTATAATACTTTTTTGTCTTTTGATTGACTTTGAATATTAAGTTTAATAGCGTGTTTATGATGGGAACTAAACTACCCTAGTATTTTTACTTAGTTTTATGTATTATATCTCACCCTATCGTG
>OGVQ01000098.1_pt1 | contig 19651 bp, 20 predicted proteins | sample 1575801 | NCBI WGS metagenome assembly OGVQ01 (sample SAMN07581550, study PRJEB24739) | freshwater metagenome | place: Singapore | collected 2015-04 | reverse complement strand
TTTCCCAGTCACGATATAGTCCAATCATCAAGGAGATTGTGCAAAAACAGGCACATTCAACTCGCTTAACCTTAAAAGAGGTTATTCTCATGGGAATGTTGGCAATTGATAAGTTAGATGATCAAAACTGCCAAGAGTTAGTAAATCTGTTTGCTGTTTATAGTTTGGATTAGACATATAAAGATTTATCGAAACCAAAACAGATCAATTCTGGGAATGTAGAATAACTTCGCAAAAAGTGCTAGGATTTATCCGAAGTCATTAATGTTTCCTTTAATTCTGTGGCTAGAGCTAGTACAGCAATCGGTGTAAGTCCCATCATCAAGGAGATTGTGCAAAAACAGGCACATTCAACTCGCTTAACCTTAAAAGAGGTTATTCTCATGGGAATGTTGGCAATTGATAAGTTAGATGATCAAAACTGCCAAGAGTTAGCGGATCAAGTTCATCAAATGCAGGTTAATGGTGAAATCTAAATCTGCTGGCAAGAGTCTAAAATTCTAAGTCTCACGCCTCCAGTTCACAAGCTGAAATTACTGATAAAGATTGTAGTGTGATTTATCACATCTCTACTTTTGATGATAATGAAAGCAACGTACCATTAAGTCATGCTGATGGGGTTCAGAACCTAGCCAGTGGTATTGCCAATTCTGGCAACAACTTTGGTTGTAGTATCTACAACCTGAACCGCTGTCTAGGACTAAAATTTAATAAAAAATACTGGCAAAACTCTGAAATGAAGACTACTGGATCTGCCACTCTATTACATAGAGGTTAAGTAAAGCATTTTTATGTTTTCTTTTGGCAGTTTCCAGTACATTCAGTAGAATTGCTTTCTGATCTTCCCTGTGGATAAAATCAGAAAAATACTAAAAATTCTGTTGTAAAGTAGCGGTAATTGATGAATTGCCGCTATTTTTCATGGAGTTGTCAAAAATAATCCCCCAAACCTTTTCACTTTAAGGGAATGGGGGAATTTTTATGTTGCAGCAAAAAGTGAATTATTATTACTTAACACCTCAAAAGTTAAGCTTTGAATAAGAAAAATTTAATTTTAGATAAATTTTAGATAAATTTTAGATAAATCAGGAATATATCTTTTATCCAGGGAATCTGTAAATAAGTCCCTCTTTATCATTCGCTTCAAAATTAGCATTTAGCTGTGTGGCTTTTTCGTCTAAATATAGTTTGGCTTCTTCTATAGAGATTTGAGCAGATAAAGCAAATTTGGTGACTGTAATTGCTCCTTCTCCCTGTTGTAATAGGCGCAAAAATAGTTGTTCTCTTTCTAAATACATTTTTTTAATTTCTTATTGATGTTGTTGACGTAAACTCCAGATAATCCATGTTCCTATAGCTGTTGATGGTAGACCAAATACAACTAGGGCTGCTAATGCACCTTCTTTATCAGCACTGGTTTTTTTAGAATTAATTAAGTCTAGAGTGCCTAATAGGAGGATAGCTAGACCAATTGTTAAAAATGTCCCTGCTAATATTTTTTTGATTGTTTTCATAGATTTTTTGAGAAGTTTTAGTTTCCAAATATTTAGGACTACTATATACTACTTGTACTCGCTCTGAAAATGTATACACCAATAGGATTGGAGGTATTTTATTTTTGCTAAAGTTGATCAAAATGTAAAGGTTTGTAACAAATTCGGTAACTTCTTGCAATTCGATTGAGAAACAAAAGAACGAATACCTCCAAGCAATGTTGTCAAAGCCAAAATCCTACACTTAATCTGCCAAAAACCAACTATGACCAAAGTTCACCTGAAAAAATACAAATCATGGAAACAGATTCCTTTAGCAGTACAAATTGTCATTGCTATCATTTTGGCAGTCATATTAGGGAGTTTACTAGGTGGTATATCAGCAACTAATCCTGATTTAATCAATCATCTTGCTATCCCCTGTAACTTAATACTTAAGGCACTGCGGGCATTAGCAACACCATTAATTATGTTAGCGGTGCTACACGCATTTTTGACTGCGGAAATACCCGGTAAATCTGGCCGTCGTTTATCAGTATTACTACTCACTAATACCACTGTTGCCATCTTAATTGGTCTTTTTGTCGCCAATGTTTTAAAACCTGGTTTATGGGGTCGTTTAGCTGCGCCATTAAGCAGTGAAGCATCAACTAAAACTTTTGATCCTTGGGGACTACTTCAAGATATTGTGCCTGAGTCTATTCTTAAACCTTTGGTTGATAATAATGTCATTCAATTAATTTTTATTGCTTTGGCTTTTGGGATAGTTTTACGAGGCTTAAAAACACAGCAGATATCTGAAGATAAAACAGATTATCTAGCAATTGAGAAAGTAATCACGATTTTATTTGAAGCAGTTATCCGTATTTTGCATTGGGTGATCGCTTTAGTGCCGTTGGCAGTTTTTGGAATTGTTGCCAAAACCGTTGCCTTTCATGGGTTTGAACCATTTAAAGCTTTGGGTGCATTTATTATCTCTGTGCTATTAGCTTTGTGTTTGCAAGCTGGTTATTATTTGCTGCGGGTGAAGTTTGGTTCTTGGGTAACACCAACAAGTTTTTTGGCTGGTGGTTCTGAAGCTTTGTTAACAGCCTTTTCTACAGCTTCTTCTACTGCAACCACACCAATTACTTTTGAGGTTTTGTTAGAAAAAATTGGTTTACGAGAATCTTCTGCTTCTTTAGGGGCGTTAGTGGGGAGTAATTTTAATAATGATGGTACGGCTTTGTATGAGGCGATGTCAGCATTATTTATTGCCCAAGTGTTGGATTTACATCTTTCCTTGGTACAGCAGTTTATTGTTATATTGACATCTATTTTCGCCTCTGTTGGGGCGGCGGGTATTCCTGAAGCTGGTTTGGTGACAATGACTCTTGTATTTACTTCTGTGGGGTTGCCTACTCAATATATTGCTTTGTTGGTGACAGTGGACTGGTTTCTTGATCGTTGTCGCACTGCTATTAATGTGATGGGTGATATGACTGTTAGTTGTTTACTTGATAGTAAGCAGCGTCGGGTGGAGTAGCTAAACAATGTGGGGGTGAAATTTCGTAATGAGGACTTTAGTCCTCAACGGAGGAATAAATTCCTCACTACAAACTGGGAATTATTCAGTCCGTTTTGCTTAGTGGTAATTTAATTTTAGGGTAATGCTTTAACTTTTGTAGGATTTACGCAAGTGCCACACCAAAAATCTGTTGTAGGGTGCGTCAGACCGCATAAATCCTGCAAATAAACAGATTGTTGATATCTGATGCACTCTACCAATGTACCAGTTGCGTAAGTCCTGTTTTGTTTAGTGTTTCATTGACTGATTCAATTCATATCACAGCATATCCTGTATATGGTCTAACATTTTGCGGATGAAACCCTAAAACAATTTTATCTTTAGGAATTCCTGCCGCTTCTAATTCATAAGTGATACCATCTTCTGTATCATCTCGTTGTATCCAAATTTTGCCATCAATAATATCAATATGAACTAAGCAACCGTGAATTCTTTTCTCATCATGCCAACCAATAGTTATTAGTAAATAGCTATCATTTTCACGATCAAAAACTGTTTTACATTCAATCACTCCATAGGAGTAAGGAATTTGTGTATAAGGTACTAATACTTCTTTAATAATCTGGCGATAATTATCTAAGGTATCCATTGAGTTATCCTCTCAGTATCAGAATTAAAAACCAGTAAATTTAGATTTTCGCTTTCTCTTAGAAGTTTACCGATGGGTTCTTCAAATAAATCTGTGAATACAGTATCACGCACTCCTAAATATAAGATTCTATCAGGTTCTAAACGACTGATTACAGCACGATACAAAATAAATCCACCAATAGCATCTTTGAGGTCTGCGATTTCTGAAGGACTGACAAAACTTTTAATTTCTACGGCAATTTTTTTAATTTACCTGCCCTAACCATTTTATTATAACCTGGCGAAGCACTCCGTAGAAATCGCTTGTTAAGGTCATCCGATCAAAACCTCCCCCAAAATCGCTCCTGATTTTAATTCGATGGGGTCTGGTTCAAGATAGAGTGCGATGCCTCTGGCGGGCGCTCTGCGCCATCGCTTCCCAAATATTTTCTAAAGCTTCTTCTTCAGTTTCTCCAGCAGAAACACAACCTGGCAATTCTGGACACCAAATAGACCAGTCTCCCGTTTCAGGATCAGCTTCCAGCGCAACACGCCATTTCATTATGCTTTCTTCTTTGCAGTGGTTATTGATTTAATTTTAGAATAGCGATTGCTTGTTGAGAGAGAAAGGGCGATCGCACTAATTTAGATGAAAGCTCACCCTTCACTCTCTAACCATGATATAATCCAAGTATCCCATAACATTTTAAAATTGCATAACTATATAGATCATTTTGTGCAAATATCTCTACAAAAACCCATACAAACGACTAAGCATGACTTATATATCAGAAAATATGGAAATTAAGGCTTTCCCGATTCGTATAGACAATGAGGGAAAAATTACTATTCCAGAAGATTTAAAGGTACATCTTAGCTTAGTTACAGGTGATACGTTAACATTATTACAAATTGGTGAAGTTGTTTTACTTACTCCCAAACAACCGCAAGTTCCACAAATTGCCGACAAAATTACAGCAATGATGGAAGATGCAGGTTTAGAAATAGGTGATTTACTTCAGGGTTTGGCAGCAGAAAGAGCAGCAATTTGGCAAGAGCAAGATAATAATGCGTAGGGTTTTTGCTGATTCTAGCATTCTCATTGCTGGTGCTGCTTCTCGTACAGGAGCTAGTCGCGCTGTATTAACAATGGCGGAAATTGGTTTGTTTCAGTTAGTTATATCAGAGCAAGTTTTATTAGAGTGTAAGCGAAATCTTAGTAAAAAATTACCTGATGCTTTACCAATTTTCTCACAGTTAATAGCTGCTATTAATCCAGAGATTCTACCTAATCCAACTATAGAAGAAAGTAATCGTTGGGTTAAGATTATAGAAGCTAAAGACGCACCTATTTTAGCTGCTGCTGTGTTGGCAAAAGTTGATCGTTTATTAAGTTTGAATACTAAAGATTTTACTGCGGAAGTTGGTATTGAGAGTGGATTAATTATCCAAACTCCTGCTGAGTTTATTAGAGAAATTCGAGAAATTGTACAAAGAGGTTTATGATTTTAAAACCCAGTGTTAAGAATAGCGATCGCTTATTCTTGATTTAGTTACATAAACAATTGCTAATGGTGCGTTATGGATTTACTCCTCACGCACCCTACATAATACTATTTCCTCTATCTCATATTCTGCTTTTTCTCAGCTTTAGGATCACGATTGGCCACAGCAGCTAATTCTGCATCCATTAAAGTTTTTCCCGTCGCTGCTAGGTAAACATCATCTAAACTCGGACGAGATTGGGCAATACCAAAAATTGGTAAACCTGCATTATTTAAAGTCTGTTGAATAGTAATCAAAACATCATTTTGGGGTGTGACTACTAAATTAAGAGAATTACCTTGGGCGCTATTGATGATAATTTCTTGCACAAAAGGTAAAGCTGCTAAAAGATTTTTTGCAGTTTCTGCTTCTTCACTGGGTGAAAATTCGCGGATTCTTAAAGTGATGCGATCGCCCCCTACCTGATCTTTTAACTCCGAAGGTGTACCATTAGCAATCACCAAACCTCGATCAATAATTGCCACTCTATCGGCTAAAGCGTCAACTTCTTCTAAATAATGGCTGGTAATTACCACTGTAGTTCCCGCAGCTCGTAATTTTCGCAAAAAATCCCACACCACAACCCGGCTTTCAATATCCAATCCTACCGTTGGTTCATCTAATACCAAAACATCCGGTGCATGAAGTAACCCAGCAGCCAAATCTAAACGCTTGCGTAAACCTCCAGAATAAGTACCGGTTTTTTTATCTGCGTATTGTTGTAAACCCAGTAAATCCAAAATAGTCTTAATCCTTTCTTGGATCACCTTACCAGGCAGATGATAAAGGGCGGCTTGTAATTGTAGTAACTCCCGTCCAGTCAGTACCTTATCTAAAGCTACTTCCTGGGCTACATAACCCAGCTTTTGCCGGGCTAATTTGGGGTTATCTAACACCGAAATGCCGGAAACTTCAATTTTGCCAGCATCAGGGGTTGTCAGGGTACACAAAGCCCGGAGAGTAGTAGTTTTCCCAGCCCCGTTGGGGCCAAGCAAACCAAAAATTTCTCCAGGTTGCACTTCAAAGGAGACATCCTGAACTGCAACCACATTACCGTAGCTTTTTTTTAGATGTTCGATGAGAACGGCAGCAGCCATGACAGCTATAATCCTTAACTATACAATTTGCAACAATCTATCTTATATTGTAGGAGTTGGGCGATCGCTGTGATGAGTTCAATATTTCATTTCTGCTGTGAATCATAATTTATCTTCTGAGCGAGTTCGAGATATTGGTGAACAAGGACTTTTAGCCAGATTACAACGCTTTTGTCCACCTGATGTAATTGGTGATGATGCAGCAGTATTACTCACCAAGCCAGATCAACCTCTCATTGTCACCACAGATATGTTAGTTGACGGTGTACATTTTAGTGATGTTACCACCTCGCCAGAGGATGCTGGTTGGCGGGCAGCAGCAGCAAATTTATCTGACCTAGCCGCCATGGGTGCAACACCTCTAGGAATAACCATTGGACTGGGTTTACCTGGGGATGTGACAGTAAATTGGGTAGAAAGACTATATCAGGGCATGACAGAATGTTTGCAAGAGTATAATGTGCCAATAGTTGGTGGTGATATTGTGCGATCGCCCATTACCACCTTATCAATTACAGCCTTTGGTCAAGCTGATCCTAATTTCATCATCCGTCGTAGCACCGCCCAAATAGGAGATGCAATTGTCCTCACAGGTATACATGGAGCTTCCCGTGCGGGCTTAGAACTACTCCTACATCCCGAAATAGCTCAAACCCTCAAAAAAGAAGATCAGACAGCTTTAATCACCGCCCATCAACGCCCCAAACCCCGTTTAGATGTCTTACCTATTTTATGGGAAATTGTAGAATCCCAATCCACAATCGTTCGACTGAGCGAAGTCGAAGTCCAAAATCTAAAATCTAAAATCACTGTTGCCGGCATGGATAGCAGCGACGGTTTAGCAGATGCCGTCTTACAAATTTGCCGATCCAGTCAAGTCGGTGCAATTATAGCAGCTAGTAAAATACCCTTACCATCAGCGTTTCAGAATTGGCTAACACCAGAAAGATCATTAGAATATGCCCTCTATGGTGGCGAAGATTTTGAATTAATCTTGTGTTTACCACCAGAACCCGCATTAGCATTAGTGCAAAAACTAGGAACAGGTGCAGCCATTATCGGTAAAATTACCTCAGATTCAACAGTTATTTTAGACTATGAAAAAGCAGAAATCCCTGACCAAGTTCTCACACTCAGCCGGGGATTTCAACATTTTGGTCAGTAGTCAGTGGTCAGTAGTCAGTGGTCATTGGTCAGTGGTATTTAAACCAAGAACAACTGACAACGAACAATTAAGCCCATTTTGCAGCTACTAATTCAGCCAAATCTAGAACTCGTTGGCTATAACCCCACTCATTGTCATACCATGCCATGACTTTCACCATGTCATTACCCATAACGATGGTTAAGTTGGCATCAACAATAGAAGATTCATTTGTACCTTGATAGTCAGAAGATACAAGTTCCAATTCGCTGTAACCTAAAATGCCCTTTAGAGAACCTTCTGAAGCATCTTTAAGAGCTTGGTTAACTTCTTCAGCAATAGTGCGTTTCTCTGTCTGAACGACAAAATCCACCATGGAAACGTTAGGAGTGGGTACACGCAAAGCTACACCATTCAGCTTACCTTTGAGGTTAGGAAGTACCAAAGCTACTGCTTTTGCTGCACCAGTGGAAGTAGGAACAATGTTAATAGCTGCTGCTCTAGCGCGGCGCAAATCACGGTGGGAAGCGTCTAATAAACGCTGATCACCTGTGTAGCTGTGGGTGGTGGTCATTGTACCTTTGATAATCCCAAATTTTTCATCTAGCACCTTAGCAATGGGAGCTAAACAGTTAGTGGTACAACTAGCATTACTGATGATGTTGTGTTTGTTGTGGTCATAATCATAATGATTTACACCCATGACAAAAGTACCATCTTCATTTTTACCAGGGGCGGTAATCAGAACCTTCTTAGCACCAGCATTGACGTGCCGCATTGCCCCTTCTTTACTGGTAAACACACCAGTTGATTCAATAATCAGGTCAATGTCCCACTCTTTCCAGGGCAAGTTATCTGGGTTGCGATCAGATACGCACTTAATAGTATTACCATTAATGATGATGGAATTATCATCAGCAGAAATGTCCGCACCCTGTAACTTACCTAGCATGGAGTCATATCTAAGCAAGTGAGCATTAGTTCTAGGGTCGGAAGTGTCATTAATACCGACCAGTTGGATATTGCTGTTTTCTCTACCCACCCAGCAGCGTGCGAAGTTACGTCCAATGCGCCCGAAACCGTTAATTGCAACTCTAATCACAGTGTCTTGCCCTCTGTATTTATGCCTATAAGTTGATATCGTTGACCCCAATCATATCGCAAAGAGGGAAGCTATTTATAACCAGAAAGTGTTAGATCGAAAAAAAAATACAGATTTTTTTATAACCTGTAGATTTGAGACCAGGGGTGTAGGGGAGCAGGGGAGTAATACTTTTGTAGTCAACGGTCAACTGTCACCAAGGATCATTTTTATAAATTGCATAATATTTTCACTAGCAATGTACTATTGTAGTCAATTCCGATGCAGGTTTTTATCCAGTAATGCAAGTTGCTGGACTATAGCTTGCTGAACTTTCCCAAAGCCAGGACAATATGTATTTAAATTTACAATTTTTTCTTTCCCGATGTAGCAAGAATTTTCAGAATAGTCTTATGAGCAGATTATAAATAGAAGGAGTTTTCGACAGGGGGATAATCTGGCTCAAGGAGTAAAAACAAGTTCAAAAATTAATTATTTAGCAGGGATCAACATTTTGGATGAGATAGTTAATATCTGTAAAAATCAAAATCCTGTTATGATACGCGTGTCTGATGTGATTCGGTGTGGTGTGGTATAAGAGGAGAATAAAATGAGTAATTCTATAGATTTTAGTGGTAGACCATTTCATTTCATTGGGATTGGTGGTATTGGAATGTCTGCTTTAGCGTATGTTCTTACCAAACGCCAATTACCAGTGTCGGGTTCAGATTTGCGGCCTAATCATATTACCCACAAGTTAGAATCTCTGGGCGCTCACATTTTTAGCAAACAAGAGGCGAATAATCTGGAATTTTTTCTGCCTCAAGTAGAGACTGATGCCATATTATTGGCTTCACCGGAAAAATTGTCGGCGGCAAAAACAACCTTACCCCAAGTCATTTGTTCCACAGCTATTAATACCAGTAATTTGGAATATAAAGCTGCTTTGGCATTAGGTTGTCCTATTTTACATCGTTCTGATGTTCTTGCGGCTTTAATTGCTGATTATCACAGTATTGCTGTGGCGGGGACTCATGGCAAAACCACTACCAGTAGCATGATTGGTTATATGCTTTTGCAAGCTGGACTTGATCCGACTATTTTAGTTGGGGGTGAGGTAAAGGCTTGGGAAGGCAATGCCAGAATGGGGGAAAGCCCTTATTTGGTAGCGGAAGCAGATGAGTCTGACGGTTCTTTAGTCAAACACGCTCCAGAGATTGGCATTATCACTAATATTGAATTAGATCATCCTGACCATTACGAAACTTTAGAAGAAGTAGTTAACACCTTCCAAACCTTTGCTCAAGGTTGCAAAACTTTGATAGGTAGCATTGATTGTGACACTGTGCGGGATAGATTTCAGCCTACCATTAGCTATAGTCTAAACCCAGATAAAGGTGCTGATTATACGGTGACTAATATAGATTATCGTGCTGATGGGACAACAGCTTTGGTATGGGAAAAAGGTAAAGCCTTGGGTTTATTAACCTTACAGTTATTGAGTCATCATAACCTCAGTAATTCTTTAGCAGCAGTGGCGGTAGGTAGATTATTAGGTTTAGAATTTGGGGAAATTGCCAAGGGTTTAGCTACTTTTGAAGGTGCAAGACGACGGTTTGAGTTTCGAGGTGAAGCGACAGGAATTACTTTTATTGATGATTATGCCCACCATCCGAGTGAAATTCGTGCTACTCTAGCCGCAGCCCGTCTGCAAGCCCGACCAGGACAAAGAGTAGTTGCTATTTTCCAACCCCATCGTTATAGTCGGACATTAACATTTTTAGAAGAATTTGCTGCATCTTTTACCCATGCTGATTTAGTAGTATTGACTGATATTTACAGCGCGGGTGAACTAGATTTAGGTCAAGTCAGTGGACAAGATTTAGCTGATGCCATTAGCAAACATAATCCTCAAGTAGTTTATCAACCAACTTTATCTTTAATTAGTGAATTTTTGCTGCAAACACTACGTCCGGGAGATTTGGCATTGTTTTTAGGTGCGGGTAATTTGAATCAGACTATTCCTGAACTAATTACTACGATGAGTGAACCTGCAATTGCCACTTCTTAGGATGAAAAACTGCTGGCAGTAGTTTGATAAATTAACTGCAATACCGGATTTTTAGGCTGAATAAATCACATAATTCAAAAATTTACCAATTGAAGTAAAGATGATAACTTCCCAGGGATTTGGCAAAACCTGCAAACTTTCTGATTTGACTCCACTAAGACAAACTAAAGATAATGTGGATAATAGTAATTTAATTTACTTACCAGGAACTAATTGTACTCTCAAAACCCAAACTTCCTTGTCAGCGTTTACTTCTTATCGCGTTGGGGGAGAAGCAGAATGGTATGTTTCTCCCCGGGATTTAGAATCCCTGCAAGCAAGTATTGACTATGCACAGGAAAATGATTTAAGAATTACGGTATTAGGTGCTGGTTCTAATTTGTTGGTGAGCGATCGCGGTATACCCGGTTTAGTCGTCGCTACCCGTCATCTCCGATCTAAACATTTTAATCCAGCCACAGGTCAATTAACTGTATCCGCCGGAGAAGCTATTCCTGCTTTAGCATGGGACGCAGCCGCTTTAGGATGGGAAGGATTGGAATGGGCTGTGGGTATTCCCGGAACGGTAGGAGGTACAGTAGTAATGAATGCAGGAGCGCATGATAGCTGTGTGGCCAATATGTTAGTTAGCGCCCAAGTTCTTTCCCCGGATGGAACATTGGCAACTCTCACCCCAGAGGAATTGGGTTATACATACCGCAGTTCACTGCTACAAGGTGGTAAGCAAATTGTCACTCAAGCCACTTTCCAACTGCAACCAGGTGCAGATCCTCTAGTAGTGACAGCTAGAACTAAGGAACATAAAAAACACCGACTTAGCACCCAACCTTATAGCTATCCCAGTTGTGGCAGTGTGTTTAGAAATCCTAAACCCTATACTGCCGGTTGGTTAATTGAGCAAACCGGACTCAAAGGCTATCAATTAGGAGGAGCGCAAGTTGCCCAACTCCATGCTAATTTTATTGTCAATCGCGGTGGAGCTAAAGCCAACGATATTTTTAGCCTCATTCGTCATATTCAGCATAAAGTCCAAGAACGTTGGTCAATTTGGCTAGAACCAGAAGTGAAAATGTTGGGTGAGTTTTCACCGATTGGTTAAAGGTGACAGGTGATAGGTAAGAATTTACTACCAATTACCAATTACTAATCACCCACTACCAATTACCCACCCCATCTATAATTGAATTTGATTTGTAAGTAATCGTACAGTGGATAACCAGTTATGACAGGAAAAGGACAGGGATTTGGCTTTGGCTTAGGTAAAATGAAAGAACTAGCCGAAGCATTTAAAAAAGCGCAACAGGTTCAAGAAGGTGCAAAGCGTCTTCAAGAAGAATTGGAGCAAATGGAGATTCTCGGAGAATCTGGTGGTGGAATGGTTAAGGTTGTTCTCAGTGGCAACCAAGAACCCAAACGAGTGGAAATTGCTCCCTATGCTTTGGAAGAAGGTGCAGAAGTGCTTTCTGATTTAGTTGCTGCGGCCATGAAAGATGCCTATAAAAAGTCTACCGAAACCATGCGGGAACGGATGGAAGATTTAACCAGTGGACTAGAATTACCCGGAATGTAGTCACTCAATTCTGGATTTACGTTAGCGAAGCGTACGCAGCGCAGCGAGTATTTTGGATTTTGGATTGACTCCATCCTCAAGTGTGGAAGCTCGAAAATTTGGGATTTGGCATTGAGGATTTTTCCGTCCTCAAGGATGGGGACTTATACCAAAATTTTTTGATTTAAAATTACCAGTCAGTGGTCAGTAGTATAAAATAACTGACAACTGACACAAAAATCAAAATATATGACTTATAAGTTATTGTTTGTCTGTTTGGGTAATATTTGCCGATCGCCATCGGCAGAAAATATTATGAATCATCTGATTGAGCAAAGGGGTTTAACTAAGACAATTATCTGCGATTCTGCGGGTACTGCTGGTTATCACATCGGTGCAGCACCGGATAGACGCATGAGTGCCGCAGCGGAGAATAAGTTAGGTTTTAAACTCCGTGGACAAGCTCGTCAATTTCAAATCTTGGACTTTCAAGAGTTTGATTTGATTTTGGCCATGGATCGGAGCAATTATGATGATATTTTAGCTGTTGATCGTTCTGGAAAATATCATTCTAAAGTTAGGTTAATGTGCGATTTTTGCTCTAAATACACCCTCAATGAAGTTCCAGACCCCTATTATGGCGGTGTTGAGGGTTTTAATCAAGTTATTGATTTACTGATAGATGCCTGTGAAGGTTTGCTAGCAGACATCACACAGAAGTTGGTTCTCTAATCTGCTTTGATTCATCCTCATCTAAGTGTATCTTCATAGAGATGCAAATGCCGCAATTAATATTTTAAATCTGGCAAAAAATCGGGAGTTGAGCGAAGTCGAAACTAGGGGAGGGCATCCCCAAAGTAACACTACAGGAGTTGAAACCACTACTCTACTCGGTGAGCCAGCGCGGTCTTGGGGGTTTCCCCCATGAGTGACTGGCGAACCCGTAAGGGTGCAAACCTGGAAAAGCCAAGTTTTGACGATGAATGTAGAATCGTGTCAAATAGTCTGACGCACCCTACAACTATTTCCCAAACCCTTTACCTCTGTTGCTAGAAGGAAGACAAATACAGTTTTCCAATTGCTGAAGTAAAGTTTCACTATCAAGATTTTGACCAATTAACACTAACTGATTTTTCTTTTCACCTTTCCATTGATCATCATCAATAGCGAAGCGTTTACCGCAAAGATGGAAAATATGACGTTGGGGACTTTCATTAAACCACATAATTCCTTTCGCGCGGAAAACATTTGTGGGTAGTTGGTTATCTAAAAAATATTGAAACTTTTTAATGGAAAATGGTTTATCACTTTGAAAAGAAATAGAAATAAAACCATCATTTTCTAAATGGTGGGAATGTTCATGGTGATGATGTTTATGATCATGATGGTCATGTCCACAGGTAGAATGATCATGATCGTCATGGTCATCATGATGATGATTTTCTTGTACATGGGAATCAAAATATTTATCAGATTCAAATAAACCGACACTCAGGATTAAAGGAAGGGGAACTTGGGATTTTGTTGTGCGAATAATTCTTGATCCTTCCTTAATATTGTTGATTTTTTTCTCCAATTCCTGCAAAGTTGGTTCATCAACTAAATCGGTTTTATTGAGAATAATGACATCACCATAAGTAATTTGACTCAAAGCAGCTTCAGAATTGAATAAATCTAAGCTATAATTTGCCGCATCAACTACAGTAATAATAGAATCTAACCGAGTTAAATCTCGCAATTCTGAACCCAAAAATGTCATTGCTACTGGTAGAGGATCTGCTAAACCGGTGGTTTCTACAACTAAATAATCTAGCTTTTCTTCCCTTTCTAACACTTTGTAAACTGCATCAACTAAGTCATTATTAATGGTGCAACAAATACAACCATTGCTTAATTCCACCATATTATCTTCAGTCGAAACAACTAATTCATTATCAATGCCAATTTCGCCAAATTCATTAACTAAAACCGCAGTTTTCACTCCTTGCTGATTTGTGAGAATATGATTGAGTAAAGTCGTTTTACCACTGCCCAGGAAACCCGTAATAATTGTTACTGGTAAGCCTTTTTTGGTCGCTGCCATTGCTGGAGATTCGGAATTAACTGTTGATGTCATAGTTATAAAGTAGGATTTAGGTCTATTTTGAATATTAGCTTGATTTTCCCTCCTTAGCATAGCTACTTTAGAGGGCATTCTTCATATTTGTTCATAGTTAGACAAATCTCAATAAACTTAGTATAAATTAGATATAATCACCTTTGATACTATCCATCTACTAAAGCGACTCTACAACTATGCTTACAGTCTTTCTCCATCCAGATGTTGTTAATTTTCTGCGTATTAACACTGTTAAGAATAGATTCCAGTAATAGACTTGGGATTGTATAAATCAGCTAAGACTGCAAGAATTTACTGGGGGTTTGCGAGTTAAAAAGCTTAAAGGAATAAATAAACGAGTTTAGGAAGCAAGGATTAATCTTAGCAGTCGTTTAATTTTCACTTATAATAAATCTGAATTACCTTTTCCAATATTATCAAAAATTATGGGAAATTGTTTTTAATACACCTGCTAGGTTAAAGGATAAGGACAATGAAAAACCTGCACCTGTTTTAGAACCTAATTTATTGTATGTTGCTATTACTCACGCTCGGAGAATTTTAAATATTTGGGAAGCAGATGTTTCTCAATTTTGGCAACAGAGAGAAGTTGAAGAAAATTGGCAATAAATAGACATAACACAAGTTTTAGAAAATCGAGTTGGTTTAGAACAAAAACAGAGATTGAGTAATGTTAAAATATAATAATTAAGGATCTCAGTAGTTAAGAATAAAAGATGAAAGATAAAGAACATTTGTCTTTTATCTTCTCTGTGTTCTCTGTGTCTCTGTGGTTAGTTGTTAAAAATTTCCGTAATTGAATAGTAGGATATAAGAAATTCAACATTTAATTCCCTCTTACACATCTATCCCCTGACTCGCAACTTACGCTATCATTGCTAATCGTTAGATTGTCTCATTTCTCTATTATGACCCTATCTATTTATAATACGCTTACTCGTAGTCAAGAACCATTTACCACCGTTGAACCTGGCAAGGTCAAGATGTATTATTGCGGGGTAACGGTTTACGACTATTGCCATTTGGGTCATGCTAGGGCTTGTATTGTTTGGGATGTAGTGCGTCGCTATCTACAATTTATAGGTTATAATGTGCGTTATATCCAGAATTTTACGGATATTGATGATAAAATTCTCAAACGCGCACGGGAAGAAAAATCAACCATGGAAGCGGTAGCAGAACGCTATATCGAAGCATATTTCGCAGATATGGCACGGTTGGGAATAAAAGAAGCAGATGAATACCCACGCGCTACACATACCATGAATGGTATTCAAAGATTAATTCATGATTTAGAACAAAAAGGTTTTGCTTATCCATCTCATGGTGATGTTTATTATGCAGTGCGAAAATTTGATGAATATGGCAAACTTTCAGGACGTAAATTAGAAGATTTACAAGCAGGTGCAAGCGAACGGGTAAATATAGAAGATCCAGAATACCAAAAAAAGAAAGATCCCTTTGATTTTGCCCTCTGGAAAGCTGCCAAACCATCGGAACCTGCATGGGAGTCACCGTGGGGAAAAGGTCGCCCTGGATGGCATATTGAATGCTCGGCAATGGTGCGCGATCGCTTAGGTGATACCATAGATATTCATGCTGGTGGTGCCGACTTAATTTTCCCCCATCATGAAAACGAAATTGCCCAATCAGAAGCAGTTACAGGTAAACCTTTAGCTAATTATTGGTTACATAATGGCATGGTCAAAGTAGATGGGGAAAAAATGTCTAAATCTTTAGGCAATTTTACCACCATCCGCGATTTATTAGATCGTGGAGTTGACCCAATGGCATTAAGATTATTTGTGTTAATGGCACAATATCGCAAACCCATAGATTTCACCGATGAAGCAATTTTAGCAGCAACAAACGGCTGGCATACTATCAAAGAAGGTTTATTATTTGGACATCAACATGGTAAACAATTAGGTTGGGAAAACCTGGAATTAAATAACTCCCACATTGATAAATCAGAAATTGAGGAATTTACCACAGCAGTCAATGATGATTTTAACTTTCCTGGAGGTTTAGCTGTCATTTTTGAAATAGCTAAAGAATTACGTAAACAAGGAAATATAATTGTTCATCAAGGTAAAACCGAAACTCCCACCGATGAATTATTGAAGCAATGGCAAACCCTAGTAACATTAGCAGATGTTTTAGGATTAACCGCCAAAGCAGAAACAGAAACTTCTCAACCAGATGGTTTAAGTAATGTAGAAATTGAAGATTTAATTCAACAAAGACAGGAAGCAAGAAAAGCCAAAAATTTTGCCGAATCTGATAGAATCCGTAATGAACTATTAACTAAAGGAATTACCTTAATTGATAGTAAAGAAGGAACTCGATGGCAAAGAAATTAAATGGTAACATAGCATTGCCATTTGAGGAGTGAACATGATTTGTTTAAACAAACCACAGAGATCACAGAGGTAAAAATAAAAAAGCGGCGTTATAAATTGATGTATTTTAATAACTCTAAACCAATTATGTATGACTACCGCAAAATATCTCTTTTTCTCTGTGTCCTCTGCGTCCTCTGTGGTTCGTTATTCTTTGAATGATGCCTAATTTAGAAGAAATGTAAAAACATATTTTTAATTAACACCATGTGGAAAGAACTAACCAGCGCAATTTCTCACTTAAACGTCCCCGCCGACTGGGTAGGAATTAGAGCCGTTAAAACAACTTCTACACATCATTATGTCCGTGATGGTTTACCCCAAAATAATGGTAAATCATTAAACATGGGAGCAATGATAGAAGTTATAGTTGATGGTTGTTTAGGTTATGCTGCTACTAACTCCTTAGATATTTCCAGCTTACAAAAAGCCGCAGAAATAGCCTATAAACAAGCATTAGCAGCTAGTAAATGGTGGATATATCCAGTTAGTGAAAATACACGCCCTAAGGTAGTTGGTGAATATAACTCGCCATTTTTAGAACCATTTAACGCCATTACTCCCGGAGAAATAAACGACTTACTAATTCGGATTTGTCAACAACTGCAAATTAACGATAAAATCGTCCAAACCACAGCTAGAGTTACCACAGATCAAAAAGAAACTTGGTTTGTCAGCAGTAACGGTTCAGAAGTGTATCAAAAAATTCTCTCCATCGGAAATCATTTTGGGGCGATCGCCAAAGATGGAGATATCGTACAACAACGCAGCAATAATGGTCAAGAAGCTAATTATTATCAGGGCGGTTGGGAACTTTTCACAGAAGATAATTTATGGCATCAAGTCCAGAAAGTTGGTGAACAAGCATTAGAATTATTAACAGCCCAAGAATGTCCAAATACCCGCACCAATTTAGTTTTAGCACCAGATCAAATGATGCTGCAAATTCATGAAAGTATTGGACATCCTTTAGAAATTGATCGCATTTTAGGAGATGAACGCAACTACGCCGGCGGTAGCTTTGTTAAACCAGAAGATTTTAGTAAATTAAAATATGGTTCACCCCTCATGAATATCACCTTTGATCCTACAGTATCCGGCGAATTTGCCAGTTATGGTTTTGATGATATCGGTGCTGTAGCTACTAAAGAATATGTGATCAAAGAAGGAATTTTACAAAGAGGTTTAGGCAGTTTAGAAAGCCAAGCCAGAGCAAACTTACCCGGTGTTGCTTGTGCCCGTGCTTGTTCTTGGAATCGCCCTCCAATAGACAGAATGGCTAACTTAAATCTAGAACCAGGAAACGCCACCTTTGAGGAAATTATCTCAGGAATAGAACAGGGGATTTACATGGAATCTAACCGTTCTTGGTCAATAGATGATCAACGGTATAAATTTCAATTTGGTTGCGAATATGCTAAATTAATTGAAAACGGTAAACTTACCAAAACCCTCCGTAATCCCAATTATCGCGCCACCACACCAGAATTTTGGCACAGCTTGACTCAAGTTGGAAATAATCACAGTTGGGAAATGTATGGTACACCATATTGCGGCAAAGGAGAACCCAACCAAGCCATTTTTGTAGGTCATGGTTCACCAGTTTGTCTATTTGCAAATGTAGAAGTTTTTGGTGGTGGTTAAAGGATAAATAATATTCCCGACTTCTTCTTTCGATCCTGTCAATAAATTATCAATGATTTAAAGTAGTTTGGGCTAAGTGACAGCACAACTCAACAAAAGAATTGATAATTTATTGATCCTTAATTAAGGCTAAAATAAACAGAATTAAATATTGATCCAGAAACAATTTAAACCATGAAAATCGAAGAATTATCAACTTTAGAAAAAACCTTTGATCACCTGATCGAAATTCTCCTGTTAAAAAAAGCCGAACATGAACATTTCACCGTCAGACTCAACGGTGAAAAAAGTCAATTTACCCGCTTTAATGGTGCTAAAGTTAGACAAACAGGCTGTGTTCATGATGGGTGGATACAACTGACATTAATTGCCAATCAACGCACTAGTTATCGTCAGTTTCCCTTTACTGGAAATTGGGATATAGATTGGAATTTAGCATACACAGCTTTACAAGAATTACGGGATGAATTACCACTATTACCGGTTGATCCTTATTTAGTCCTACCATCAGGAAATAATACTAGCAGAGAAGTACATATTGGTAAATTACTCACCCCTGAAATATTAGTTCCCAGTATTCTCGAAACAGTTGCCAATTTAGATTTTACAGGAATGTATGCCGGGGGAATTGTCATCAGAGGTTATGGTGATTCTAACGGACAAAAACACTGGTTTGCGACCGATTCATTTAACTTAGATTATTCCTTATTTATACCATCAGGACAGGCTGTAAAAGGAACTTTCGCCGGCAGCGAATGGAATGAAACTGCTTATGTAACAAAAATAAATGATGGCAAACAACAACTAGAAATGCTATCTCGTCCAGTCAAAGAATTATCAAAAGGACAATACAAAACCTATTTTGCTCCTGCTGCTGTAGCTGATTTATTGGGTATGCTTTCCTGGGGTGCTATTAGTGAAGCCAGCATTCAACAAGGTAATAGTGCTTTGGCCGCTTTATCACATCAAGAAAAACAACTTTCTGACAAATTCACTTTAAAAGAAAACTTTCAAGGTGGTTTAGTTCCCAGATTTAATAATTTAGGAGAAATAGCTCCAGCAGAATTAACATTAATTAACCAAGGTAGTTTAATTAATAGTTTGGTTAATTCTCGCACAGCCAAAGAATATAATAAAACTGCTAATGGTGCGAATAGTTCAGAAACCTTACGTTCTCCAGAAATTAGCCCCGGTAATTTGAATTTTGAGCAGATTTTACCTAGTTTAGATACAGGATTATATGCAGAAATGTTGAATGTCGTTACAAAAGTTTACATATTCAGTTACAAGTAGTCCTATTAAGGGTGAAAATGTCAACATCTCATGATATCTTCCATCCAATGAACATAACTAATTTGTTGACACATAC
>OGVQ01000097.1_pt1 | contig 20404 bp, 15 predicted proteins | sample 1575801 | NCBI WGS metagenome assembly OGVQ01 (sample SAMN07581550, study PRJEB24739) | freshwater metagenome | place: Singapore | collected 2015-04 | reverse complement strand
AATCATTAAACAACATCCTGTCAATCCCGTCATCCTGGATATCCTGATTCAGACAAAATCATCCCCAAAATCCCCACAAACAATCATTAAACAACATCCTAAAAAATCCCAACTTCCCACAAACAATTATTAAACAACATCCTGTCAATCCCGACATCCTGGATATCCTGATTTGTGACAATTTTACCCCTTGACAAAATTCTCAGTTTAGACTACGCTTATGTTATCGGTGGAAAAGTGTGCGCCTATATATAACGCATATTCAGATCCCCGACTTCTCAGAATATCACTTTGTTAGTACCATCAACTTATCTCAGAAGTCGGGGATCTTTGCCCCAGTGTTTCTTGAAAAAAAATGATCGCCTAACGGCGAGGGAAAAGGAAAAAGAGCAAGAAGGGCAGAGGGCAAAAGAGCAAGAGTATAAAGGGCTACTAAGTCCGCGCAGCACCACACACAACACGAAAACCGCTGCCGAGGTTGTCGAAGCCCGCATCATCATAGTCACGACACCCCGAACGGCAATAGCCAGGATAGCTGAACCAAGAACCACCGCGCAGCACATTAACACCGCTTAGACTAATCGAGGCACTGCCGTCTACAGGCGCGTTTATATAATTTTTTTGCCAATTATCTTCGCACCATTCCCACACATTTCCGTGCATATCATATAAACCAAAGGCATTAGGGGGAAAAGTTCCTACATCTGTGGTTTGTTCTCGATATTTTCCTCTAGGTGCAGCAGCATAGGTATAGTTACCATCATAGTTCACCAAATCTGGGGTAATACTTTCACCAAAATAAAAAGGTGTCGTTGTTCCCGCCCTACAAGCATACTCCCATTGTGCCTCACTGGGCAACTTATAGTTTTTACCCGTTTTTTGGCTTAACTTTTGACAAAATGCCACTGCATCATGCCAACTCACTTGTTCAACAGGGCGATTATTACCTTTGAAGTAAGCAGGGTTATTTCCCATGATAGCTTGATATTGTGCTTGAGTCACAGGATATTTACCGATAAAGAAACTGGGAACGGTAACTTGATGTTGGGGACTTTCATTATCACGTCTTCCCTCCTCATTTTCCGGTGAACCCATGTAAAATGTTCCTGCGGGTATTTCCACCATTTCCAACTTCACCCCATTTCCCAACTCTTCCACAAAATATCTGGCCGAGTGGTTGCGTTTGTTGATAATACGACCTTTATGATTAGTTGTGACAACTTCAAAAGTGAAGGTTTTGAGAAAATTCTCTGCACCTGTACCACTAATTCCTAAATATTTAAACCACTCTGTAATAGACTGAGGACGGTTGCGATAATCTAACTCCATCCCCTTTAAAATTCCATCATTTACCTTTTGACTAATGGCAGAATTATATTTTTGCGGTGGTTCAAGAGGAATTTTCATATCTAGCATGATCTTAGCATTGAGATAAGGACTAGGTAGAGGAATAAAAGGAGGTTCATGAACGGCGATAATTACATATAATGTGGCAGCTAAAGCATAAATATCTAAAGCGGGAGTGAAATTACTTCTATTTTCAAATTGTTCAGGTGGTGCAAAAACCGGAGTTTTGGCATTTGTTAAACTCATCAATTCCGCAAAATTGACTTCTCTGGCTAAACCAAAATCAATTAATATGGCTTTATTGTCAGATTCTCGCAGTAAAATATTTGCAGGTTTAATATCCCGGTGCAGATAATTACGACTATGAATATAACCTAAAGCTTCTCCCACTCCTTTAATAATTTCTAACCCCGCACTTTCACTAAAAACACCCTTTGCGTGTAAATATTGTTCTAAATTTCTGCCTTTGACATATTCCATCACCATACAAGATAAACCATTTTCTTGAAACAGTTCAGGATACACTTTGACTATGTGAGGATGATCAAAGGTAGCTAAGACCATTGCTTCGGTGTTAAATTTGTCCTGTTCTTCTGCTAAAAAGTCTCCAAAATCTTCTGTATTCCCATATTTATCCCGATAACGTTGTTGCAGAAAGGAGACGTTGAGACTTTTGATAGCGACTTCTTTTTTGCGTTTATGATCTTGCGCTAAGTAAGTGACACCAAAACCACCCTGTCCCAAAATCTCAATAATTTCGTATTGCCCTCTTTTGAGTAGTTGCCCCGGGGTAAAATAAGCCATAAAAAAATTGAGTTTTTGTCAGAATCAGGATGTCCGGTTACTGAGCGGAGTCGAATTACAGGATAAAAAGGAAAATAATAATATTGTTTTTGGAAAAGCCTATATATATGGGCGCGCACTTTCCCACCCATAACATTAGCATAACGTAAACTTTGGGTTTTGTCAAGTCTTGATTTTATTGATTTGTAAATATTGCCAGAATTAAGATACCGGACTTCTTCAAGAAGTCCGGTATCTGACGCTAGAACCTTTAGGGGGAATGGCTGCTTTTGCGAAACAGAGTCGAAGTACAGGATTTGAGGATTGACAGGATAAAAAGGAAAATAATAATATTGTTTTTGGAAAAGCCTATATATATGGGCGCACACTTTCCCACCCATAACATTAGCATAACGTAAACTTTGGGTTTTGTCAAGTCTTGATTTTATTGATTTGTAAATATTGCCAGAATTAAGATACCGGACTTCTTCAAGAAGTCCGGTATCTGGTTGTGGATAACTAATTTAGTTGGGATTGCTATATTATTCTCACATAACGCAATTATTCATCATGGAAACACCAAAACCATCAGTTAGTCTAATTCGGGCCAAATCTTACGAACAAGAAGCTTTAAAAGAATCCTTGGAAACATTGCTAGAACCTTTAGGGGGAATGGCTGCTTTTGTGAAACCAGGCGATCGCGTATTACTCAAACCCAATCTTCTCACAGGTTCTCGTCCTACAAAAGAATGTACCACCCGTCCAGAATTAATCCGTGCTGTTGCCGAAATGGTAATTGCAGTGGGAGGAAATCCATTTTTAGGAGATAGTCCTGCTTTTGGCAGTGCCAAAGGTGTAGCTATAGCCAATGGTTTACTACCTATTTTAGAAGCATTGAACATCCCCATTGTCGAATTTCATGGTAAACGTTATCAAACCGTAAACGACAATTTTAATCATCTGCTGTTATCAAAGGAAGTAATGGATGCAGATGTGATTATTAATCTCCCCAAGGTTAAATCTCATATGCAATTAACCCTAACTTTGGGAGTAAAAAATCTCTTTGGTTGTGTGCCTGGAAAAATGAAAGCTTGGTGGCACATGGAAGCAGGTAAAGATGCCAACAGATTTGGAGAAATGTTAGTAGAAACTGCTAAAACAATTAATCCAGATTTAACAATTTTAGATGGCATTATTGGACATGAAGGTAATGGACCAAGTGGAGGAGAACCACGCAATTTAGAAGTTTTGGCAGCTTCAACAAATGTATTTGCTTTAGATCGGGCAATGTTAGAAGTTCTCAAAGTTGCACCCGCACAAGTTCCCACCGTTGCAGTTTCCCAAAGATTAGGAATATGTCCTGAATTAAGTGAGATCAATTTCCCCAATTTATCACCAGATTTACTACAAATTCCCGACTGGCAATTACCTGAAACCCTCATGCCTATAGATTTTGCCATGCCCCGTGTCATTAAATCAACTTTCAGACATCTTTATATCCGATTTATCAAAGAACCGATGAGTGCTTATATTAGGTAAGTAGGTTGGCGTTAAAAATTGTCTTTATGGGAAGGCAATATGAAACAAAGATAAACGCAGATAGACGCAGATAATTGTAAGTATTCAGCTATACCAATTGTTCATACCCAGATCCCCGACTTCTTTTATTTATGGAGACAATAAACTATAAATTGATCACAGAAGTCGGGGATCTTATCTTATCGTCTCACCTGAATTCTTACGGAAAATTAAATATTATCTGCTGTTTGTACGATAATGGGTTTTGCCAAAAGTTCAGGCGATCGCTCAGTAACCGTTTGTATCTCATTCAACTGCATACCGCTATACCTATTTATCTAGCAGTTATACTTAAATGATAAATGTATTGCCAAATAGTTTTTTCACAAATTAGGCAGGATTGCTATAATTTCCTCACGATAATGAAATTTAATTTTAGCGGTCTAATCAATGATCCCCATTAAGCTCAATCTAGGTTACCCTATCAGATCAAATCACAAAACAAAACTCTAAACTTACCAACCGCTGTTGACTGCAACGCATGATAAATCAACTGAACAATGGTTTTACATTATTTCTCAGTCTGCTAGTTGAGGCCATGCCCTTTTTACTACTGGGTGTATTTTTCTCCAGTGTGCTGCTATTCTTTGTTGATGAAAGCAAATTAGTAGAGAAAATGCCGACAAATCCCTTTTTAGGGGCTTTATTTGGCAGTATGATCGGCTTTTTATTTCCAGTGTGTGAGTGTGGTAATGTACCTGTCGCCAGGCGGTTATTAATGAAAGGAGTACCCACACCAGTAGCAATTGGTTTTTTATTAGCCGCACCAACAATTAACCCTATTGTCATTTGGTCAACCTGGACTGCATTCCGCGATCAACCAGAAATAGTCGTGTTAAGAGTCCTATTTTCCCTAAGTATTGCCACAATTATTGGTTTTATCTTCAGTTTCCAACCAGACTTAGTTCCCTTTGTGCAACCAGCAATTGGCCGTTATCTTAAATTTAATCCCCCCGCTTCAGCAAAAACCAAAGGTGGTAGAAACTCCCAAACACTAACCCAAACCAATACATCCAGTTTATTGCAATCAGGAACATATATTCTCGGTGGCAAACCAGGCATAATCAAACGCATAGATAATAATTACAGTGAAATAGCTGGAACTGCCAATGCCAGTAAACCCTTACCAGAGAAACTGCGTTCCCTATTAGATAATATTGTCCAAGAATTGCGGGAATTAGGAGGAGTGATGGTATTAGGTAGTGCGATCGCTGCCATCATTCAAGTTTTAGCCCCCCGTGACATCATTCTCAGTCTTGGTGCAGGACCAATTAGCTCAATACTAGCCATGCTAGTATTAGCAGGAGTTGTATCAATATGCTCTACAGTTGACTCCTTCTTTGCCCTGTCTTTTTCCTCTACCTTTACCAGTGGTTCATTACTAGCATTTTTAGTATTTGGCCCCATGATTGATATTAAAGGTATTGGTTTAATGTTATCAATTTTCAAACCCAAAGCCCTGATCTATCTCTTTGCCTTAGCCGCACAATTGACACTTTTATTCACTCTAGTGATGAATTTGCACGTGATCTGATGTTGATCAAGGTGAATTTTCTCCCCATTAGTTTTGCAATTGAGAATGTGGGGTGTGAGGTATGGGACGCAAATCCTCCAAAGGTGGAAATATAGGTGTAATGGGTAATCGTTAATTGGTAATTGGTAGTTGGGAATTGGGAAAATTCTTTCCCCCCTGCACCCCTGCCCCTTTCCTCCTATCATCAATGATCACTACATAACCTTCATGTTAAATTCCCAACCGAAACGGATCAATCAACTCCTACCTTGGTTAGATGTCCTAGCGATCGCCGCCTGGGGTATTTTGATGTTGAAATACTGGATCACAGGTAAACTTTACTTGTTAATTCACCCTGATTACTTTTGGTTAGCCATTTTAGCCGGAATAGCTTTATTAATCATCGCTTTTTTTAAAGGCTTACAAATCTGGCAACACCGTCGCCGTCCTGAAATACCTAATGTGATGCACATTAGTTTATTTCCCCCTGGTTGGGGCAGTTTTCTCCTCCTGTCCACCGCAATTTTAGGATTAACCATTACACCCCGTGTTTTTGCCAGCCAAACAGCATTAGATCGGGGCGTGACCGAATCCCTAGTTGGTACTCGCAGCCAACCCCAAGCATTTCGGGCTACCATGCGCCCAGAAGAGCGATCGCTTGTAGACTGGGTAAGAACCCTCAACGTCTATCCCGAACCAGATGCATATACAGGGCAAAAAGTCAAAGTTCAAGGGTTTGTGATACATCCCCCTAAGGTTGGTGAACAACATATTTTTTTAGCCCGATTTGTTCTGAGTTGTTGTGCCGCAGATGCCTATCCAGTGGGCTTACCCGTGGAAATACCTTCATCACGTCAACAGTATCCCCCCGATACATGGTTAGAAATAGAAGGACAAATGACAACCCAAAGCGTGACCGAAAAACGCCAACTCACCATTAAAGCCACTGCTATCAAAAAAATTCCCCAACCGAAAAACCCTTACAGTTATTAGTTAGATCATCAAATCATTGAATTTTAGATTTTAAATAGTCAATCTAAAATCTAAGATCTAAAATCTAAAATTGTTTCAAAAATGAGCAAATCCTCTCAATTTATTCAACCATTAGACAGAATTGCGATCGCCGTCATGCTCTTATTAAGTCTCCTTATCGGCTTAATGATCTGGCAGGGTGACGCAGTTAAACCTAGTGTGCGTAATTTTACTTGGGAAAAACAGCAAATTGGGGCTAACGACCTTTCCTTCTCCCTCACCTTTAGCCGTCCCATGGATACCAAAAGTGTAGAGGAGAATTTAAAAATAGATCCACCCCTAGCTGGTAAACCTAGCTGGGCAGGAAGAAGAATGGCTTATACCCTCCTCACACCCGCCCCCTACGGCACAAATTACCAAATTAAATTAGAACAAGCTAAAGATAAATATTCCCAAGCCGAAGGTAAAAATCGGCTCATGCAGCCTTTTACTGGAAGCTTCAGCACCCGTAACCGCGTCATTCTTTATATTGGCACAAGTCAAGAAGTCCAAGGGCAATTGGTACTTTACAATTTAACCCAAGAACAAAAGAAAGTTCTTACCCCCAAAGACTTAATTGTGATGGACTTTGAACCATTCCCCAATGGTGAAAAAATCGTCTTCTCGGCGCGTCCTGCCAACAGTCCAGACCTACTTGCAGCCCAACTGTATACAGTCACCACAGGTATTCCTAGTCAAATAGTAGCAGAAACAACACCTGCTGGCAAAGTCGAACTAATTTTAGATAACAAAGAATATCAAAACCTGAAATTTGACCTGTCCGCCGATGGACAAACCATTGTCATTCAAAGAGGTAAACGGGATAACCCCGGTGACTTTGCCCTGTGGTATTTATCCACCACCACCAATCCTAATGGAGAAAAAACCATAGCTAAACGCTTACAAGGGCAACCAGGAGGAGATTTCTTAATTACACCCGATAGTAAAGCCGTAGCAGTTTCCCAAGGACAAGGAACAGCAATTATATCTTTAGAAGGTGATAGCACCAAACCCCTGGATTTTTTACCCCAATTTGGTTTAGTACAAGCTTTTGCTAGAGACGGTTCACAAGCGGCAATGGTGAAATTTAATACTGACTATACGCGAGATTTATTTTTAGTCACCAACCAAGGAGTGCAAAAACAACTACTCAAAACTACTGGTTCAATTGTTAGCTGTGAATTTGACCCTGCTTCTCCTAGTCTTTACTGCTTGGTTACTCAACTCGTGTCTAAAGAACAATACATTGAACAACCCTATTTAGTCTCCATTGACCTGAAAACAGGACAGCAAAAACCAATACTCCTATTGCCTCCTGGTCAGCGCAACGTGCAAACCAGTTTAGCACCCGACGGGTTAGGGTTCTTATTTGATCAAATAGTCCCCATTACTAATAACAGTACCCAACTACCTCCAAACACCTTAAAAACCGATGATGGTCAACCTATTGCTAGTAGTAGTCTGTGGTTAATGCCTCTGCTACCCATCGCCGATAATAGCAACATTGATATTAAGCCAGAACAACTGCCCCTACTTGGCTTTCATCCCCAATGGCTACCTTAGGAGGCAGGAGGTAATTTCTCCCTCGCCCCCCTGTTCCCCACTTCCTACTTCTTTATCTAGATCATGACACCTGTATACTTTCTTGATAAAATAGTAAAAGTGATAACGGCTAGTAATTTGTAAATAATGGCCATAAGACCGTGATAAATTTACCTCTTCTCTGGCTCAGGCCGTGCTACCCTATCAGCCAACTACAGATCATCATTATGAAACCGTAGTTATGGAAAAATTGGAAGATATTAACCAACAGGACTGGATCGCCGAACCTGATATTGCTCAACAAACACAGGTTAACCTAGAATTTCAGCAGCTATTAAAGTTAAATACAGAATTACGTACAGCTAATAATGATCTATATGCTCAAATAGACCAGTTAAAAACAGAATTAGCTGAGGCAGAAAAAATTTTACATTGGCAAAAAACACGCTCCAGCGTTACTGAGTCTATGTTTAACCAACAAACTCAAGAACTTGCCGCCGCCCAGGAGCAAATTAAGTCTCTATATGAGCAGTTAGAAACATCTGTACAAACAGTTCAACGCCAGGAACTATCCCTGGAAACTTATAAATCTCATTTGCAAATTAGTCAACAACGTTTAGCACATTTAGAAAGAGAATGTTCTCTACTGCAAACTAATTACACGGAAGAATCTCAACAGCTATTACATTCTGAGAATACCTGTCGTGAGTTGCGGTCTAGATTGATGCGTCAACAACGTCAAACGCTACAATTTAAAGCGGCTTTAGAAAAATGTTTAGATACACCCATTTCCAATCATGAGAATTTAGAAGATCATATCCATCATCCCCAAGATATCATCCACAAACAAACCAGATTTTCCAGAAAAGCTCGGTCTTTGTTTCCTCACGCCCAACCTATTCGCCCTTGGTCAGCCGATACAGATTCAGTCAGCGACTCTATAACCAATTCCTGGGTACAACCAACAATACCAACCCCGGACAACTATAATCATCATCCCGAAGCATCAATTATCCCACCCCTAGAAGTCTGTCAACCTACCACTGAATCTATCAAAGGAGATAATTTTGAACTATCACCTCTGAATGAACAATTAGAAGGGATTACTCACAAGTTTTTTCAGACACCATCTACTTCAGTAAATCCACAGGAGGAAAAAGCCAAAGTAAATCTTCCGCTAGTAGATAGTCGGGTTTTAGAAACTTCACCCTCTGGAACTGATGATCACATACCAACAGAAATCACAATTACATCTGATTTGCACATCCCAATTGATCCCTATGGTATTACTGAAAATCCTCAACACGAAGATTTGACTCTATCCCTAAATCAGGAATTGTCAGTAAATTCTAGTTCTCTTAAAGATCAAACTCATACTCTCGAAGATGAAGATTATTGGTTAGATCCTGTACCTGTGGTCGAGCCAAATTTACCAATGAATGATTTTCTATCGCCGTCATCCGATGAGAATACATCTGATCATAAATCACCTTCACCATTAATTTATCCACAACGACCACCGAAAGGACGCAAATCTTTAGCATCTGTAGAATTGCCAAATTTCCCACCTAAGAGTAAGTAGTTTCTTCCTAGCGAAGCATTTGATAAAATTGATCATGTAAAAGTTAGAATCAGCTTGAGCATTGATTCTAAGACATTAGGAAACAGGCAAATTTAGCCCTCAAATGTCCGTTTGTTGAAAACGGAAAATGTGACAATGGCAGTTATAGATAAACTAAGGACAGACTAGGAATGACTCAAGTGCTTTTAGGAGAAAATGAAGGTATAGATTCAGCTTTGCGTCGTTTTAAACGCCAAGTTTCTAAAGCTGGTATATTGGCTGATGTCAAATATCATCGCCATTTTGAAACACCTTTAGAAAAGCGCAAACGAAAAGCAGTAGCAGCCAGACGCAAGCACCGTTTTAAATAAACATATTTAGGTTGTTACAAGTTTTGCTTTTAATATTTCAGGCATTTGTAACAACATTTTCCGATCCTTATAAACAATAGATATATGCTACACCCCTCATTCGGGGGTGTTGGCATTAGTTAGCAGAAAACTATTGGCAAAAAATTAGGAAATTCACTTAATACTTCCTTTCTTGTGGTGCAAACATAGTAATGGTGACAGGACGATATTGAATATCAATTCCAGTTGGGGAATAATAAGCCATTGTGTGTTGCAGAAAGTTAGTATCATCTCTTTGGGAAAAGTCTTCTCGAAAGTGTGCGCCGCGACTTTCTTGGCGGTTGAGGGCGGAAGCTAAAATGGTTTGTCCGACGACCATTAAACTTTGTAGTTCTAGGGCTTCAACTAATTCTGTATTCCAGTGAGTTCCTTTGTCATCTAAATATATTTGTGAATATTGTTGTTCTAATTGGGTAATTTGATCTAATCCTTGACGCATTAATTCTTCAGTGCGGAAAACGCCACAATATTCCGTCATGTTATCTTGAAAGGCTTGACGAATTTGATTAATGCGGTATTTTCCGGGTTGTTCAATTAGGGTTTGGATTTGTTCTTGGGCGGCTTTGATGTAATGCATTTCATCTATGGCTGGTAACTGGCGATTTTGGACATAATGGGCGATCGCTGCTCCCGTCCTTTTACCATAAACTACACATTCTAATAAAGAATTACTACCGAGACGATTTGCTCCGTGGACAGATACACAAGCAGTTTCTCCAGCAGCAAAAAAACCTTCAACTAAACCATCTGCACTGTTACGAACTTGACCATCAGTATTCACAGGTATACCGCCCATACAATAGTGAATGGTGGGACGAACAGGCATCGGTTGAGTTACAGCGTCCACTCCGACTAAACGATGGGCCTCTTCCCAACAGAAGGGAACGCGACTCATGATTTTTTCCTTACCCAGATGGCGTAAATCTAGGTAAACAAAGGGACCGCCAGCACTACCATCGGTATTGACACCGCGACCGGCGCGAATTTCATAGGCGATCGCCCGTGAGGTAATATCACGAGGGGCTAATTCCATGCGACTGGGGGCATAATTAGCCATAAAGCGATCGCCTTCGCAGTTAATTAAGTACGCCCCTTCACCGCGCACAGCCTCGGAAATCAGCACTCCCACAGGATACAAACCCGTAGGATGAAATTGGACAAATTCCATATCTTGCAATGGTAAACCCGCTAAAGCCGTCATCGCCAAACCATCACCAGTGGAAGCATAATCATTAGAAGTGGTATTATAAACGCGCCCATAACCCCCAGTGGCAAACATGACAGCCTTTGCCCGTAACACCTCAATATGGCCATCCAAGAGGTGAAACATCACCACACCCTTAGCTTGACCATCTTCTAAAATCAGCTGCATCACATACCATTCTTCGTAAATTTGCACACCATAACGGCGCAAATTATTCACCAATTCATGTAAAATTGCATGACCAGTTTTATCAGCCGCGTAACAAGTGCGGTTGTGGGAATGTCCGCCAAAAGCCCGTTGAGCAATGCGACCATCAGGTAAACGGGAGAATAAAACCCCCAGATGTTCTAAATCAATGACTACATCCGGTGCTTCTTGGGTTAAAATTGCCACCGCATCTTGATCAGCCAAATAATCAGAACCCTTAACAGTATCAAAAGCGTGAGCTTCCCAGCTATCTGTATCATCCACATTTTTTAAAGATGCCGCCATTCCACCTTGGGCGGCTACTGAATGAGAACGAATTGGATGAGTTTTGGCAACTATCGCTACCTTTAAACTGGGGTCAATACGGGCAATTTCCACCGCAGCCCGACATCCAGCCAAGCCCCCACCAACAATAATTACATCATGTTCTAGCATTATCAATCACCGATTTTGACACTTCCCGGTCTAAAGACGCAGGGATTCTACATTCACAGACTCACCGTTAGACGACAGGTTAACATCAATCGCCCAAGAGGGCAAATCTCCTGTAGCGTAAGTTCCCCTATGCCCTACGGTGCTTAATCCTAATGTGAGGATGTTAATACTAGCGTTAATATCCCTATCTTCAACAAAACCACAATGATGACAAACATGAGTTCTAGTCCCTAGAGATTTTTGGACTTTTTGACCACAGTTAGAGCAATTTAGTTAAGTTTTTTTGCCACGCTCCAAAACTTAACCTCAATGGTTTTCAGTCTAGTCTCTTATAAGAAAATTCCCCATCTACAAGACAGGGTAATAGGGAATTGGTAATTTAGGAAAATTCCCTTCAGCTAAGTTATATTTGCTTTGATTGAGACATCATTCTGTTTTTGTCTCTGGTGCTATAGCATTGAGTTCAATATGATTTAATAACGTAGTCACAAAAGCAAACAGTAAGAAAGGCAGGGATAAGAAAACGACCAGACCGACTGTAGCTAAAGCGTATACTGGTCTTTTAGCACCCATTAATGCTAATGCTGATGCCAAGCTAATAGTAATCGTGATTAACCAAACAATAATTTGACCGTAGATATCTCCAAAAGTCAGGGTACAGACAAAGCGATAGTTTTGAATATTATTTTTGTTCATTTTAATTCATAGCCCTCAATTATCTTTTATAGCTTTACCTTAAATCTATGTTTGCCCTAGCAACGATTTCTCAATATTTTTCCAAGGATTGTAATATTACTTTACATTAGTCAGACTTTTACAGTTAGCAAAGATGCAAATTTATGTATTTTTATGTATATTTACCGCGAAAGGCAGAGGGCAGGAGGAATGACTCTCTGCCCACAACTGAAAGGAGTAAGGGTATAAAGCCCCTCCCAAAGTCCTACCTTGTTTTGGTATCACCCTAATTCCACAGGTAAATTGATTAATTTCACTATTACCACTAAAGATGGGAGTGGGAAATTATTGAAACTAACTTACCAATTAAACCGCCATATCTATTAGCGAAAAAGAACCAAGTAGGAGCAAATGATTTACCTAGAGATCATGATGGTAGAGTGCAGATTCGGTTTACGACTCTGGCGCAAAAAGCGATCGCTCGATTAAATAGAATTCGGGAAATAAATTTGATCAATAATGATACATAATTTGGAAGCATTAAGTTAGGGAATACCAGAAAAAATTATGTTATAAAAATAAATTATATTTTATGATACTATAAAAATACTTATACTAAATATACTAAAAGCTTGTCAAAATCCTATAATAGAGGAAACGCTGGCGCGTTAATTGTTTATTGGTAGCAATTTATATTGTTAGTATAAACCGCTAGAGACTAGGATTATTTCTCTTAGGACATCTAAGATACAAATTTAATCATGAAATTTACTGTTGTTCTTCTGCAAATAGCTAATAAAATCGGGTTTTGTGCCTTTTCGGCTATGAGCTTAGTTTTGATTATAAATGTATATCCTAGTATTGCTCAAGCACCAAATCCACAAGGAAACCCTAACCAAGAGAGATTTCCCCAATCTCTACCTACACCGGCACCTTTACCGCGAGAATCTCAACCGCAAATACAACCTACACCCACCCCCGAATCTCAGGAAACTCCCAATAATCAAACTATTCAAGTCCGGAAAATTGAAGTTTTAGGAAGTACCCTATTTAACTTAGCTACTATCAACCCAATTATTCAGCCCCTGGAAGGCCGTGCCGTGACTTTTGGGGAACTGAAAAAAGCTGCTGATACTATTACCCAATTGTATTTAAATCAGGGTTACATCACATCTAGGGCGGTGTTGGTAGACCAGAAAGTTACTGATGGGATCATTAAAATCCAGATAATTGAAGGTAGTTTAGAAAAAATTGAAATTATAGGAACTAAACGGTTAAATCCTGGTTATGTGCGATCGCGGATAGCCTTGGGTGCGGGTAAACCTATCTCTACGGCCAAACTAGAAGAACAATTAAAAATCCTCCGTATTGATCCTCTCTTCGCTAATATAGAAGCCAGTATACAGCCGGGAAGTAGTTTAGGACAAAGTGTTTTAATTGTCCGCGTCACAGAAGCTAAGGCTTTTAATGCCAATCTCAGTATTGATAACTACTCTCCTCCCAGCATTGGTTCAGAAAGATTGGGGATAACTGCTAATCACCGTAATCTGACTGGTATGGGTGATGAGTTAGGAATTGCCTATTATTTCGGCACCCAAGGATCGGCTAATATTTATGATTTCACCTACAAAGTACCCCTAAATGCCATGAATGGGACTCTACAATTGCGGAGTTCTATTAATAATAATCAGGTTATTGATCCGAGATTTAAAGCTTTAAATATTAGTGGTGAGTCAGAACTATACGAAATTAGTTATAGACAGCCTTTAGTGCGATCGCTACGAAAAGAATTTGCCCTCTCCGTTGGTTTTAGTTATCAAGATGGACAAACCTTCACCTTTGCTGGCCCCACTCCCTTTGGTTCTGGACCAGATCAGGAAGGTAATAGTCGTATCCGTGTCTTTAAGTTTGGCCAGGACTATGTGCGAAGAGATACTAAAGGGGCTTGGGCTATGCGATCGCTCTTTAGCCTGGGTACAGGGATATTTGATGCTACCATTCAGCCTGATCCCACTCCCGATGGGCGCTTTTTTAGCTGGTTAGGGCAAGTGCAACGAGTCCAAAGCCTCAGCCCAGATCATTTATTAATCGCTCAAGCCGAAGTACAATTATCTACCAATGCCCTATTAGGATCTCAGCAGTATATTATCGGTGGTGGTCAATCAGTACGAGGTTATCGCCAAAACGCCCGTTCCGGTGACAACGGTATCAAATTCTCCCTCGAAGACCGGATCACATTACATCGAGACGCATCCGGTAATCCCATGTTACAACTTACCCCTTTTGTTGACTTAGGATACATCTGGAATGTAGATAATAATCCCAATCTCTTACAACCTCAACAGTTCTTAGCAGGAACAGGAGTAGGTATATTATTTCAACCTCTTCCTAACTTAAATCTGAGAATAGATTATGGTGTTCCTCTGGTTAATCTCAAAGATAAAGGCACTAACGCCCAAGATGATGGCTTATATTTCAGCGCTAACTATCGTCTTTAGGCAGGAGGTAGTGGTATTACTTTGCGAACGGCTACGCTGATCAACCGGGGCAGGAGGCAGGAGGAAAGAGTGAAGAAGTTTTGAGTGGTGTTACTTTTCTTGATATATTTTCCTGATCTCACATCCACCTACTTAACATACTCAATTAGTCATCAAAAACAATATCACCGACTTCTCTAAGAATTCGGTGATTTTCAACTATTAATATTCACAAATCAAATCATGTACCGCTAACTACTGGCAATCAAATGATTGGCATTCACTATCTAACAATCTTCTGGTTCAAACTGTGCCACTGTGACAGCATTAAACCCAAAAGATAACACCAAAGGAATCGGACATTTAAACCAAAACGTGTAAATCACCGCTAAAATTGTCGTAGCGATCGCAGCACCAGCCCAATACATTTCTTGGTCAGTAAATCCATTTTCTTCTTTAATTACTCTCAATACATTGATTGGTATGGGTTCAGGCATGACTCCACCCGGCGGAAACGCCCAATAATTGCCTCGTCTCTCGACAAATAAATCTGTCCAGCCATTTTCCAAACACCAGTCTTCAATCCATTGAATAGAGTAATGATTCATCATATAAATTCCAATTTTGCGTTGTGGTTTCACTCTTAGATAATTGTTACCAATAACATTGACTGTAATTGCTTTATTCTAGATATTTATGAAGAATTTTGTACATATTATCAATCTTGCTCCCGCAGTTATGACCATAGTTAACAGACTAACAGTTGTTTGGCAGAGTGGAATACAAAAGATAATAAACTTTACTTGTAATAAAACTTCATAAATGATTGTAAATTATAGAATCCCAAAACCATTAATAAACCTTGACAGACGTGATTAAATATTAAGTTAGTGAAAGTGATATAACCAAAATTTGTAAAGAAAAGTAAATGTTAAGAAGTTAGGAGTCAGGCCTTTAGTTCTTTCGTAAGGATTCAGGATAGAAAATGCTCTAAGTCAGGAAAATCAAGGCTTTTGGAGTAAGTTATGATGATTTTTAAGAAAATATCACTTGCCTGTATTCCTGATTTTATAAGCATTCTGACTCGGTGAATCCTGACTCGGTGAATTCTTACGTTCTTTTTTCTTGTACCTGAATGAAATGGGAAAAGCTATATATAGCTATGCTATATATGATGATTCCCTGTCAGGGACAGGGAGAAATCATTAGGAAACTGCTACTTTATCGAGATTCAAAGCCACAACTTCTTGTAACCGCGCCAGCACAAAGGACTTATCTAGATAAGATAACAAACCGCCAGCTTTTGGACCCCTTTCTTTATTGAGAAAAGATAGATATAAAGCCTTAAAAGCAATAGCCTGTTGAATACCTAACTCCTTGGTAGTCGAGAAAATTAAAGTTTGTAATTCCTCCGCATCCCAATGAGGAATATTTTGCAAATTTTCCATTAATTTTTGCAAATATCCCACTTGTTCAGCATTCAAATCATTAGCCTTCTCTGGAATTTGCTCTAAATAGAGAACTAGCTTTTCTTCCTCATCAGCATAATCTGCTAACCACTTAGTTGCGGCCGCAATTCTTTGATTAACAATCTCTTCGTCGTATGCACTTAAAGGTTCTAAACTGCGTTGTTTCACCTCATCTTGAATATTTAAACGAGGAACTTGTAACAAAGAAATTAACGTACTAAAATCAAAAGGTTGATACTTTTTAACTTCATCACCCACCTGGGCGTAAAATAAAGGCATTAACTCCTCGACCAATTCATCATCATTCCCATACTTATTAATTAAAGTATCGTAATCTCTAAATAAACGGGTTGTAGTTTCATAATTGGGGGCAAAATTAATCACCGATCTGGGCTGAGTTCTTAACATTAAAAACCGCAATAATTCCGCCGGTAATAAATCAGCGATTTCCCTAGCACTGGAACCCACACCTTTAGAAGAACTCATCTTTGTACCATTCACAAGGATAAATTCATAAGGTGAATGGAAAGGAGGTTGTTTTTGTAAAACCTTGCGATAAATAGCATTAGCGACATCACGAGAACCACCTTTTTGAGAATGATCCTTACCTGCCATTTCAATAGTGATCCCCCATACATCCCATTTAGCCACCCATTCTACCTTCCAAGGCAATTTACCATTACCATTAAACGGCGAAATCCAACCAGAATGGCCACAACCTTTGACATAATCAACGCCTTCAGGTTTGCAAGTGTAAAAAACTTCTGAACCGTTATAATCTGTAGTTACAGTAGTAGCGATTTTACCGCAATTTTCACAAACAACTTGAAAAGGATACCAATTATGAGGACGATCTGCCTTGCTTGCTTCCTTGTAAGCTTCCCGGACTAAATGGGCATTTTTCAGGAAAATATCTATATGATCATTAAGTCTTCCTGAACGATATAAATCACGTAAAAAATAGGTTTGTGGTTTAATTCCTAAGTATTCAAAAATTTCAAAAAACTCACCAATAAAATACTTAGCGTAATCTGGGGCATTATCACCAGGAGAGGGAACATTGCACAGGGGAAAACCCAAATAAGGCTGAAATTTTTCTTGATCTAAATATTTAGGAACAGTATCTAGCGCATCATAGTCATCCACACCATACAAAAACTTTACAGGCTTACCTGCGTGTTTTAAAGCACGGTAAATAACGTCATGAATAACCACACCACGCAAAGATCCGACGTGAATCCGTCCTGAAGGGGTCTTAGAATCATTAACTACTTGTTCGCCTACTGCATCAGCAGCAATTTTATCAGCCCAAAACATTTATATTTCATCATTTCACAATCTATCTATTTTAACTTTTGTCATGGAGAATAATCTTATTTTTGGCTAAGTTCAATTATATTGCCATCGGGATCTTTAACAAAAATGGCTTCCCGGCCAGAAGCACTAGCTTCAAAAGTATAATTTTTAGCGCTTAATTCATCTTTGACAACCTGCAAATTAACCACAGCAAAAGCAATATGGGGATTTTGCCCCCATTTTTCCTGCTGCTTATCGGTGGGTACAGTAGGCGCAACTATGAGATGAAGTTGATAATCACCAATTTGATACCACACACCGGGATATTTTAAAGGCCGTTCTACTTTTTGTAGTCCTAATATTTGACCATAAAAATGTTCTGAACGTTCTAAATCAGTGATGAGGATGGCAGTATGAAGACTCTCTAGAATCTGCATGTTTGATATTATTAAATACAAGTAAAGTTATTGACAAGCTTTTGGTTCTAGATGTGTATTAGATTTAACTAATAATACAATTAACATTATTATATCACAATTTTGGGTATTTATCTATGGTGTTACAGTTTGATTTTTAGATTTTTGAAGATATACGGGTTTTAGTGGGCAATGTCCACCCTACAATACCTGATACCATTTGTTTATAAAGTTGCATATAATTTACCCCCCCCTCACCCCCAATTCTGGGGAAGAATTTATTTCAAAGTCCCCCAAACTTGGGGGATTTAGGAGGCGAAGTAGGCACAAGACAAAGACAGATAGGACTTGTGTGTACACCGTAGCTTGCTTGCTAAGGGGTGACTACAGGGGAGTCTGATTATGTGCATCTTCATAGAAAAATGGTATGAATAGGGAAATGTGGGTTGGAACTGTCACCTATTCCCTGGTAAAATATCCCAAATCTGTTTGCAAATAAATTACCATGTCTACTGAAACTACCACTGGTGCTGATGCTATTGATCAAGCTATCGCCCAAGGAATTGATTTTGATGGTTCTCCTATTCCCACAGCTAAGTTAGAATTATATACTCAAGTCATGGGATTAGAAGCCAATAGACAACGCAGTGGTGTATCCAATACCATGCGTTCTCGTATTGTCCGTATTGGTGCTAAACACATTCCCCAAGCTGAACTTGATCAAAAGTTACTTGACGCTGGTTTTGCACCCTTGAAAGAAAAAGAAATTGCCTTTTTCTATGGTGGTAAATAAATATTAAATATTGTGGTGCGGGCCGAAAAGCCCGCTAAAATCATCTCAACTAAAACCAGTAAAACCTATATCTTCAAATCTCGATGAGTAAATGATTTGGCATTTGCACCTGTGTAGGTTTTCACAATATGTCCATCACCACACATCTGATATTTATAGGTGACTAAACCTTCTAAACCTACAGGTCCACGGGGTGGCATTTGTTGGGTACTAATTCCCACTTCTGCACCAAAACCATAACGGAAACCATCAGCAAAACGGGTAGAACAATTATGATAGACTCCGGCTGCATTTACTAAGCCTTGGAAAGTTTCTACTGCGGTAATATCTTCTGTGATAATTGCTTCTGTATGCCGAGAACCATAATTACTGATATGAGATATGGCATCTTCTAAAGAATCAACAATTTTAATTGCTAAAATCAAATCACTGTATTCTGTTTCCCAGTCGGTTTCTGTTGCTAAAGCAATATTAGGTAAAATTTCTAAGGTGGGTTTATCACCTCGTAATTCGACATTTTGTGTTTGTAAAGCTGCGGCAATTTGAGGTAAAAATTCCCTAGCAATATGACTGTGAACTAATAAGGTTTCAATGGCATTACAAGCGGCTGGATATTGGGTTTTAGAATCAACAGTAATATTAATGGCTTTGTCCAGATCGGCAGATTTATCTATATATAAATGACAAATTCCATCGGCATGACCAAGGACAGGAATCCGCGTATTATCTTGGACAAATTTCACAAAAGCATTAGAACCTCTAGGAATAATTAAATCTACATATTTATCTAAATGTAATAGTTCTAATATTTCTTCTCTAGTGGTTAACAATTGCACGACATCAGGGTTAACTGCTGTGTGAGATAATCCTTCTTTAATGGCTTTAACTATTGCTGTACAAGAATTTAATGCTTCTTTTCCACCTTTGAGAATGACACCATTTCCAGATTTAATTGCTAAGGAAACAATTTGAATTGCGGCTTCGGGACGGGCTTCAAAAATGATGCCTAAAACACCTAAAGGACAGGTAATACGTTTGAGAATTAAACCAGTATCAATTTCTCGATGAATTTGGACTTTACCACTAGGATCATCGAGTTTACCAACATCTCGCACACCAGCGATCGCATCCCTTAATTTATGTTCATCTAACTGCAACCTTTTATAAAGGGGTTTAGCAATGCCTTCCGTAATTGCTAGTTCACAATCAGTTAGATTTGCTTGAATAATATCATCTTTAGCTGATTCTAAAGCTTGAGCGATCGCTTCAATCGCTTGATTTTTTTCCTCAGTTGAAAGCAAAGCTAGTTTACAAGCCGCTTGACGGCTTTGTTGAGCGATCGCAGTTAGAGGAGAAACAATATTGATAATAGTCATAGCAAGTAATAATTTTCAGAGATGGCGACGGTCTGTGTCTTTTTTCCATCCTATCAATATTAGTTAGCCAATAGACATAGGAGTGAAAATGAATGTAAAGACGTTTCTCCGGAAGGTCTCTACAAGGGGTTCAAGCCACCCACATTTAATTACCACCAGATGGCTAATAGACATAGGAGTGAAAATTAGGTTAGGCTGGATAAAACGACAAAACAAAAGATTGTTTCATCCGTATAAATCCTGATAAAATTTCCTAATGTTCAAACTAAAACGTTCTCCAAAAACTAACAGCGGTTGGTCTTTAGATCAAC
>OGVQ01000096.1_pt1 | contig 20550 bp, 24 predicted proteins | sample 1575801 | NCBI WGS metagenome assembly OGVQ01 (sample SAMN07581550, study PRJEB24739) | freshwater metagenome | place: Singapore | collected 2015-04 | reverse complement strand
GGCACACTCTTTCCCTACACGACGCTCTTCCGATCTGTTTCCCAGTCACGATACCGGTAGTAATAGGCAAAGCCTGACGCAATGCCTGAAGTTGCTGCTGCTCCAATGCGTTAGGCATCATACCTGTGCCACCAGACACACGAGTCGCCATTGAGGTAACAGGTGCTGATGTGTAAGCGCGAGCAGCCAAGTTGGTAGGCATAGACAACAGCACGTTCAATGGTGAGTATTCCATCGAGCGAGTGGCTGTGCCAGAGTCACCAACAATCGGTCTGAAGGCTTGAGCAAAGCGAGCAGCTTCATACATTGGTGTTTGGTTCTGACCAAACACGAAACCTTGTGGGTCTTTACGGGTCAAGGCAGAAGCCAAATTCAAGCCTGACACATTACCTGACGATGGATTGACAACGCCAGAGGCTGTGCGAATCGTCATCAGGTTGCGGTAGTTGTTACGAGCCTGAGCAAAGGCTTGTTGCTCTGCCTGTGACAATCCACTAGCCAAAGCATCGTCAACCATCTCCTTGATCTGGAACAGCGCAGTTCCAAGCTCACGGTCGCCACTAGCTGTGGTCATCTCGTTCTTAGCTCTGCGACCAATCTTCGAGGACAAGGCTTGCAACTGTTCACCACTAGCCTGACCCTTGTTAGCCAAATCCTGCAACTGCTTGACGAAGATATTGCTCTTCAGGGGCTGTGTTGTCAAACCTTCAAAAGCGTTATCCACCAAGTCAATGCCGTTAAGGACAGTCATTTGGTCGATCTTGCGTAGGTCTGGTGTAGCGACCTTTTTGTAGACATCGCTGATCTGACGCTGTGCCTGAGCCAATACTGGATTGCTCAATTCGTCAGAGTTCACGCCAATGGCTTGAGCTGTTGCCTTATTCAATACGCGCTGGTTCTCAGACTTGATGGTGTTGAATGGACCAGATGTGAATGGGCTGGACTCCATGCGTGCTTCCATCTGAAGCAGAGAGCGTGAGCCAGTTTCCTGTGCAGGAGTAGTCTTAAAGCCCAAGGCTTTGCCACGCTCCAAGATTGCTCTTTGCGCGGCAGTTAAGGCTGCACCAGCTTCAGGTGCAACAGCGCCTAAGTTCACACCGCCACCAGTAACCTGAGCTGAAGGCGTTGCGGCAAGAATAGCCTCGGCTGACTGAGCACCTTCACCAGTTGCAGCGGTAGCAGCAGAACTAGGTGCAGCACCACGACCAAACAGAATTTGCGTTAGCTTGTCACCAAGGTAGCCGCCACCAGCACCAAGCAAACCACCAACACCAATCTGTGTGGCTTTTTGCTCTGCAAATGAGTCTTGTGGCTGTGTAACTGGTTGCAATGCACCGCCAACAGCACCAGAAACAGCGCCAGCGCGAACAGGTGCAGTTGCTAGACCTAATGCTTGAACTGCACGAGTGGCTGGAACAGCAGTCCCCAAGACGCCACCAATAGCACGACCAACATCAACCTCGCCAGTCTTCATCTGACCTTGACGCCATTCCTGTTGGTAGGCTTGCTCTGCCTGACGATTGATGTCTTCAACACGCTTACGCTCTTCTTGCATGAACTTTTCCATGCTTGAGCCAGCAGGTGCAATGGCTTCCAAGCCTCGCGTCAGCATCTGAGCGCCAGCGTCAGGAATGTCACGAAGACCACGAATAACGCCACCAACAGGAGACGCTAAGACCTTCTCTGTGACTGTCTGAGGCTGCTTAGGAGCAGCACCAGCCACCATTGCTTGCAAGGCTTTTGTAATTTCCTCTGCACTCATCGAGTCAGGGAAGTTTACGACTCCAACATCAGGGACTGTGACTTTTTGAACCATGACGATTCCTTACTTTCTTGGAACTAATTGACCGTTAACAAAGTCATATTCTTGTGTCTTTTTAGGCATTGCTGCTGCTGGCATTGTCTGACGATAAGCAGAAGACAAGTTCTCTTCTGCTCTGTCAAGCATATCTCCAAGAACCTTGACCTGAGCATTCATCGCGTTCTTGCTTGTCAGCAATCCAGACCATGAAGCAGGGTTAGTCAACTGACGTTCAATGATTGACATGTCAGGACCAGTCAAAGCACCCAATTCATAGAGGTTCTTCACGCCCATGAGCAATGAGTTGTACTTACCTGCAACAGTAGCCGTATCCTCACCAACAGGCAAAGGAACACCAGTATCAGAAAACGGCAGAGGAATATTCTTAGGCACAACCCAATTGCCTTTTGACAATTCATCTTTATAGTCAGCCAAAGCACCACGAAGGTCATTCAACTGCTTCGCACCCTTCATAAATGCTTCTTGTGGCTTAGTGCCTGTGCCAGCAATCAGAGGTGTCAAACCACCAGCAGCAGGTGGCATACCTGCTGGTGCAGCAGGTGGCACGATCTGACCTGTTGGTGCAGCAACTGCACCACCGCCAGCGGCAGGTGCGCGTGCACCACCAGCAGGTGCTGTCACACCACCACCTGCACCACCGCCACCGCCAACAGCGTAATAACCAGTCTCTGCACCACCAACGATTTGAGGTGCAAGCGTCTTGCCATAAGTCTCACCACCTGTGAGCTTAGATTTATCAATCGCAACTGTGCGACCACCAAGGTCTTGCAACACCACATCACGCTTAGGACCAAAACCCTCAACTGTTCTAATGGTTCCATCCTTCATTTGCTGGACAAGCAAAGGCTTACCGTCAACACCAGTCACCTCAAATGGTGAGCCTGTGACTTCAGCTCGTGGCTTAATCTGATAAGCCATGTCTTGAAGTTTCTTGGCTTCGTCAAGGTTTCCAGCTTGTGTGTAAAGCTGTGAATACTTCATGTATAGATTGAATTTCTGATCTTCTGGTGTTAGTCCATCGGTTGCAGTAGTTCCAGTTTCATCAGCAGCCATCTTTGAGCGAATGTCTGCAAGAGTTTTTGCTTCACGCAACTTCTGACCAGCCAACAGATTTGCAATAGCGCCTTGCTGTGCAGTCGAATAGCCTTGCTGACCAGCCTGTAAAGCGCCACCAAGAGCCTGACCCAATGAAACAGGTCGAGCGCTTGGACCACCAGCCTGAAGCAAGGCAGCAGCAGCTTGCAGCATTGCTTGGTTCTGAATGCCTTGTGTTTGTGCTGGTGTCAGGTACTCTTCGAGTCCTGAGCCACCCTGACCAAAGAGTAAACCGCCAAAGTCTTGCATTGTTGCCATGATGTTTCCTTAACCCAACAATCCTAATAAACCGCCACCCAAAGCACCATAACCAGCACCTGTTGAGCCACCAATCAAGTTGCCCAACATACCTCCAGACAATGCACCGCCAAGAGCTGATGCTGATGTGTTGCGATAGATTGGTGAAGTCTGAGTGCCACCAAGGTTTGCAGGTTGCAGACCTAAAGCACTTTGACTAATTCCAAGGCGTTCAAGTGGCAAGTTGCGAGCAGCATCGAGTCTGGCTTGTGCCAAGGCTTGACGCTGTTGCTGTGCGTTCATCACGGCTTGTGCTCCAGCAATACCAAGGTTTTGCTGTTGTGCTCCCAAAGCACCAAGCTGACCGATAGCACCTTGACGAATACCAGCACCTTGTGCAAATGCAGACTGATTAGCCAATGCAGCTTGTTGAGCAAGCTGTGCGTTGTATTGGGCCATCTGGTTTCGTGCAGCAGCGTTAGCCAAAGCAGCTTGGTTAGATGAACCAGCGCCAAACTGAGCTGCTTGATTGAATGCGCCTTGATTAGCCAATGCAGCTTGTTGACGAAGCTGTGTGTTTGCTTGCTCAAGCGTAACATCAACACCTTGATTAGCCAACTGAGCTTGCAGCATACGAGCAGCATCAGTCTGACCAAGTTGTGCAGCAGTCGTAAATCCTTGTTGACGCAACTGAGCCGCAGTATTTGCAGCCTGACGGGTGTAGTCTTCATTTGCCAATGCTTCAGCAACTGCCTGACGCGAACCACCAAATGCTTTTGCAGCAGAAGCTCTGGATTGTTGAGCTTGCTGACTTATTCTGCGTTGACGCTCAATGTCACCTAAAGCACCTTGAACGACTTGGTTTTCATAAGGGTTTTGATAAGCAGACATGAATTGCGAACCTAACTGACCAGTCACGTTTGCAATGTTTGCTCGATTAGCTTGAGCCGCAGCAATTTGCTGAGGCGTATATCCTTGTGACAAAGCTAGATTTGTTTCTCCAGCAGAAGCAGCAGCAATCTGCTGAGGTGTGTAACCAGCCTCTTGCAATGCCAATCGAGCTGCTTCATTCGTGGTGCGCTGACCAGCACCACCTAATCCAAGGCTCTCCAATTGCTGCTCTGCTGTGCCGTATTGAGCCGTGAAGTCAGCCAATTGCTTCTCACCCAAACCAGCAGCAGTTGCTCGTGCTTCTTGAAGGTTGCGTAAGTAAGCAGCCTTCATCTCTGGGTCGATTGCAGTTGTTGTGGTGCTCGATGTTGGCTTATTTCCTAGACCACCTAATGCACTAGTTGCAGCTAATCCAACACCAGCAGCAGTTAATGGATTAGCAGCAGCCCAATTCATTGCTCCACCTAATAGACCAGAACCACCAGCAGCAGCTCCAAATCCTGAACCTCCAGCAGCTAAGTCAGCCATTGCAGCGTCAACGCCTGTTAGTGCAGTTCCACCACCAAAGCCTAAACCTCCAAGTCCACCAGTAGCATATAAACCGCCACCAATCAGAGCAGCCTTGCCTAAATCAGAACTAGCAACATCCTTTACGGTATCAACTGCACCGCCAACAACGTCACTTACTGTGTCAACTAAACCACCAACTGCTCCACCCATATCAGACTCCTTTTATTCCTTTGAGGAATAGATGCTGGCTTTTGTGCCATCTAAACAAACTATTTCAGCCTTCTTTACCCACCGAAAAGTCTTTGCGAACTTCTCCAGCTTCGTGTTTGTCTTAGGTATCAGAGCAAACATAGGTCGGCTGACCAAACTCTCTAAACAAGTCAGGTCTGTTTTGTAGCGTCTTTTGGTGTCTGCGGTCCATCTGTGGATGTCCGTATGAAACCATAAACGATTTTCAAACAGCTCCAAGTAGACCTTATAGTCATCGCGAATGATGACTGGGACTTTGCTTGTTTCTTCTTGCCTCAATTCTAAGCCTACGTCAAGCCTTTGGCACATCACCTCTGACCAGACGCCACAGCGTCAAGACGATTCACGCCTACACGCCAATCGCCCAGAATTGAACCTGTGTAGCGAACCTTGACCTGACGGGCAGAAAATCTAACATCTGTCGGCTGCGCTGCGGTATAAGGACCATAAGTCGTTTCATCAGAAGTCGGGTACATCCGAGTCTTGAACGACACCACAACCTCGCCTAGCGTCTGCTCGTCTGGCAACACCTGACGCACAGACATCACGTTGTCACCGTTACCAATCTGCAAAGGTCCAGTCTCGGCATAAGGTGTCGAACCATCGTAGTTATAGCCAACCTCATGCTCATAGATGTACCCGTCAGAAGACACCATAAGAGGGTCTAAAAACACGCCTCGGTCAGTTCCAGCAGTCCTAGCCATTGAGCCAATAGACCAATGACCTTCACGGTAGTTGTAGGTCACATACGAGTCGTTTTCGTTGGATTGCGAGGAAGGATAAAACCAAGTCAGCTCGCCATACTTCGAGTTGTGTACTGCGTAAACTTTAGAACATTGGTTGTAGTTCATGTTCTGGAAGACGTAATCCCCAACGTCAGAAACTAGAGGCTTGACATAACCGTCATAAATCCAGAAACCTGAACGAGACATCCAGATCGCAGCCGTGTCAATCGCGCCAACAGCCTGAGAGGAAATCACGCCACAGCCTGAACCAGCCTTCTCAAACGAGTAAACGTAAGGCAAACCAATGTAGGTCGAGACATGCACATCAACGTCAGTAAACAGCAAGTTAATGCCTCTGACGCGCTTGCCAGTCTTCAATGAGCCAACTGTTTGCAGCTCGAAATCACCAGCCTGATTGGTTGTTGATGGCGTCCAGACTGTATTGTTCTCTTGGTCGCACCACTTCACAAGTCTAGGGTTTCCACTAGCACCTAAAGCAAATACAAAGCGTTCAGCCGTGGTCATCACAGCAGCGCATGAAGTCGGTGCATTGGTAATGGCAACAGCTTTAGTAGGCGTTGAAAAGCCTAGCTGCCACTCTAAAAGCTGACCGTCAGCAGAAGAGCAAGCCACTAGATACTCGCCCCATGTGTCCATTGTCCAAGTGGTTGCAGGTGTCACAGAACCGTTGTCTGGACGCGCCACACCAAAGGCATAAGAGCCGTAAGTCGAATAGCCGTAACCTGTCTTGATAACAGCGTCAGCAGCACCAGCCGTGAAGGTCGTAGGCGTGATGTCTTTAAGCGTTCCAGCCTCGTTCATGGCATAGAGCTTGGAGTGCGTTCCAGCAGCAATCCAGCGATCTGCTGAGTTGTCCCGCCAAGTAATCAAGCCACGGCATGAGCCTGTCATTTGGCTGCTCGACCTCTTACGCCACCCGCCAATAGGTCGCAAAGTTCCCTCAAACCAGCGAACTAGGTTCGAGTCAAAGTAACGCCCTTGAGACTGGTATTCAGTCCCGTTACGGTAGACGCCAGCAGGGATTTTGAGAGGAATGAGTGCCATAGGTCAATTATGCTGAAAGATTGGACACAAAGGTAAGAGTAGCAATCGCAGAAGGAATTGCAGGTCTTGTCGGTGTTGTGCTTGTGCCATAAGACTCAATTGACAATCCAATGTCTGATGGTCTCCACATGATCTCGATGTAGTCATTAGTCAGCATGTCAACATAGAAGTTGATCGCGGCAATCATGTGTGCAGGGTCGCCAGAGCTTTTACGGGCTTGCATCCCGAATCTGCTGTTTGACTTTGCTATGTCAGAACCATTCTTACGAATCCAGACATCTACGTCTTGCGTGTCGTTTGTCGTGTTTTTAAACTGGATGCTGAACTCAAGGTTATAAAGCCCGTCCTGCGAGACATTCAGCCGTGAGCTGTTGGAAAGCGTCACGCCATTGCTGAAGTCTGTCGTGTTAAATGTGACAGCATAGGCAGTCGTGGTGTTGGCTGCTGTCTGATCTGTGGAGTCTTGGAAAGCACCATAAGGCTTATTGATGTACTTCCCGCCTCGTGGTCCTAAAAGCGCCTGAAAGACGTTTCTGATTCGTAGGAAGAAGGTTCTTAGGGCTGCATTGGTCTGCGCTACGGTCAAACGCTCATATCTGTCCTGCGGATTGGGCAGGTCAGGTACTGGTGGAGTATCTAACTGTTGATCGAAGTTCGTAGCCATAGACCATATTTTCGCTGAAATCAGGCACTTAAAGCAGCCAACGCTTCTTCGGTGTGTTTGATACGGTCATTCAAGCCAATAGTGCCACCATTGATCTTCTTGGTAAGTCCAACCCAATCCGATGCCTCAGCCAACTGGTTGCAGCCGTGAGTAGACCAAAACCAGCCAGCGGTCAGAGCTGCGTATTTTGGCGTTGCGACTAAATCAGGTTCCATCACGAAGTCAACGCCCAAGGCTTTGCCAGCATGGTAGTAACCGCTATGCCCAGTCAATTGGATGCAACCTCTTCCCCTAAAACGATGCCCATCTCCAGAAGCCTCATCTCTGTTTCCCATACGATTTGCATAAACAGAATTTGCAATCTTGCGTGGGTTCTTCTCGTATTGCTTGGCGAACTCTAAGGTAGGGAAACGCTTAGGCCATAACTTCATCAAAGTCTCAGCTCTATACTGCAAATTCTCTTCAAGAATACGAAAGTTTCCACATTCATGACCACATTGCCCAATAAATGCGGCTTGTTGTCTGGGTGTAGAGATTCCAAAACGATTAAATGTTTCATTAAGAGAATCAACCCATTGTTCACCAATGTGCAACCTTTTAAGTTGTTCAGCGTTGACTGTCATAATTTACCCTTTTAGAATTACGCAACGGCTCGTTGCTACCAACAACGAGCCGTCACTTCCCAAACCATTGCATATAGGTGCAAAAGCATGAGCAATTTTGATTTTATATTCATTAACAATATTCTTGAATACTGTCATGAAACTGGAACTCTTACTTGGAAAAAAAGAGTAAACAGTAAAGTTCCAGCTGGAAGAAAGGCTGGCAACATTATGAATAAAGGATATTTGCACGTTACCGTAAAAGGTAAAAAACTCCTTGCTCATAGAGTAGCTTGGCTTCTTTATTACAAAAAATGGCCATCTTTTCAGATTGACCACATAAATGGAAATAGGCTTGATAACAGAATTAAAAATTTGCGAGATGTTAGTAATTCTGAAAATTTGTGTAATCGTAATAAACCATCTGGGAAAAATCCTTATGTTGGCGTTTCTTCCATCAAAGGAACAAATCTTTGGCAAGCACATATAGGATTCAATAAGATGCAAAAAAATCTTGGAAGATTTGCAACTCCAGAACTTGCTAGAGACGCATATCTTAAAGCCAAGAAGATTTATCACCCTAACGCATCTGACCATTGATCGTGTCCCTTACTTGGTTGTAGGCTGCGATACAGGCGTTGAGTTCGTTGATTGCCCTGTCGCCTTCTGCTGCGAGTTGAGCAATAAGTCTGAGAGTCTCTCGCTCAGATTCGCTTGCTTCGGTTTGATTTCCGCTGGCAGAGGCGGCACTTGTGGCGGCTTGTACGCAACTTGAGGCGTTGAGCCGCACCCTGCCAGCACGAATGGCAGCGTCAAGATCATTTTGTTTCTTAGTGACAACATCGTTAGCTTCCCTCAGTTGTGAAGATGTTTGGTTAAGGTCTTGAGCGAGCTTTTGCTCCTTAGCGCGAGATTCCTCGTTAAGCCGTGAAATCTCTGCTTGCATCTCAGCATCGCGCTCTTTGTATCCCGTATGAGTCCCATACTTGTACGTTCCAAGCACGATGCAGATGCCACCAATAATCATCCATGGATTTATCATTTTTGCTCTGCCCTAGCTAATGCCAGCTCTTCGCGTTCATGCTCAGGCTCTAAATGATCTGCTGGCGTTGTTGGTGGTGGAGGTGGAGTCCAAGACTCATCTAAAGCAGGGTTGACCCATGCAGGCAACGCGCCTGATGGGTCACTAGGCTTTGGGGGATTTGTGTCTCCCTTTGGTGGCTCTGACTTTGGAGCAATGTAGCTTGAAGCAGCCTGAACACCCTTCTTACTCATTACGCCACCAATACCGCCAACCACGAGCAAAACAATGTCGTTCAGCATCTTCGTGTAAGCAATATCAATTGGAGCCATTGACTTGATTGGCTGAACCACGAAGGTCACAGAGTAGAGAAGCGCAAAGACAATCCCTGCAAGGATTAGCGTCACCATTACGACAACGAATCCCCAGACATAGGCTTCAATCTCTTCAGCGGTCAGACGATGCGGGTGCTGCTGGTTGTTCTGCAATTTTCTTCTCCAAGACAGGTGCGACTAAGTATTCAGGACAGGTCTGCGTAAACAGACATCGAGGCTTTTGGCATTCTGGTGCATTGAACTTGTCAGGGTTCTGACAGGTGTAACGATACCTGTCCTCACAGCCCATCAGAGCTATCAGGCTTAGGGTCAAGACGAGGCTTCTCACGTTTTGTTTCCTTTTCTTCTAATCGCTGCAAAATTGCTTCTGCTTTCTTTACCTGCTTGTAGTTGTGCGCTAGTCCAAAACTCAAGATCATTGCTATGAATAGTAGCAGCGTGACAATTACAACCCATAGCCAAAACTCTTTCATAGAGCTAGTAACAGACCAGTCGCCCACAGACTCGCCATCAGCACCACGATTGCGTAGCCCAACTTTGCCATTCTTATTTGTTGTCGGTGCTCGCGTTGCCATTTTGCGTCGATTTCCTGTTTGCGTTTCAACGCTCTGTCAAATTCACGCTCTTCAAGAATCTGGTCATACATCTTCAAGAAACGACTGTAAATAGACTGTAAGCCAATCTCTTTTGGCGTGTAGATCATTGTCTCTCGAATCTGTACAGTCATTTGTTCAAGCTGCATTTCAATCTGGATACGGTCTAACGCTGCGCCTTCGATGTCTGTCGTTGTTTTGCTTTCTTCTTCGAGTTCTCGGCAATATTCGATGAGCTTCCTGCGGATTTCGAAGAACTGCTTGAGCTGCTCGCAGATTTGGTGGACGGCTTGCGTTTGATACTCTTCGTAACTGAGTTCTGGCTCTCGCTCACGCTTGGCAGGTTTGGCACTTGGTTTGGTAGTGGTGGCGGATGGAGAGGCTGTGACTGTTGGCTTTGCTGGAGTTGCTCCGAAGAGTCCTTTGAGCCAGCCCCAAATGCCAACAACTTCTGAATAAATCGCTTTAGCATCATTGACCCCACCTTCTACTGTCTTTTTGAGCTTGCTGATCTCAGCACGCCCTTGTGACAACATTTCACACCCCTGACGTATTCCAGCCACAATTCCTTGTGCTGCCATGAGGAGTGTGAACGGGTCCACATCACTTTATGTGCGTAATGGTTGACCAAATGACGCCAGCCATGCTGATCGTCAACACGCCAAAAGCCTTGATGATGATTGACTCTAAACGCTTCAAACGAGCATTGATTTGCTCGTAGCGCATAGCGCAAACTTCCTCATGCGTGTTCAGCCTAGCGTCAGTCGCATCAATGTTTGCCATTACTCACCCCAAGGCAAACCGTTAGCAGTTGCTGGTTGTTTCTGAGCATTGATCTGAGAAGTCAAAGCAGCTTCCACAGCCTCTTTATCTACTTTGCTCCAAACCCAACCCAATACAGTCTCTTGTGTCAGGGTGTCGTAGTTAACGAATGAGTCTCCACGCTCTAGGGCTTGAGTGTTCACGATAGAGGCTCCGTAGGGCTTCTCAGGGTCGTTAGAAGCCTCAGAAGCAGTAGCACCCCAATGCACTACGGTTACAAGACCATCAGAGGTTTGACGTTCTAGATTGTTGATTGTCCATGCGATAGTCATTATTAACCTTTCAATGCTGCGATTTCAGCGGCTTGTGCGTCTACGATTGCTTTAAGTTCTTGGATGGCTTTGACCAGCACAGGAATCATGTCACCCATCTTCAAACCATAGCGAGTTTCGCTTTCATCATCGTTGAGCTTGTATTCTTCAACCAAATCAGGCAAAACAGTTTCAACTTCTTGTGCCACAAACCCCGCAACATTTAATGCCGAGCCGTTTTTCCAATCGAATCTACGAGGCTGCAAAGCAAGAACTTCATTCAAACCAACATCTAATGCTCTGATGTTTTCTTTTTCTCGTTGGTCAGACAAACCAGTAATTGAAGTGCTACGGGCATAGACTGTTCCACCCATTCCAACATAAAACTGGTACTGCCCTAAATTGGTTGAATACACAGCCATATTAAGGTTGCTGTTGCTTGACGAAGGTGCGCCAACACCTACAAGCGGAATTCCTGCACCATTACCTGCTGGTTGTACTTGAAAGCCTCCATTACCAAGTCCAACGGTTGTACCAGCCACCAGCAAGTTACCGCTGGAGTCGATACGCATACGTTCTGAGCCGTTGTTAAAGAACAGTAACGCACCTGCGCCAGCATTATTTACATATCCGCTTGAACCATTATTTCCAAAATAAGTATAGTTGGTACTACTTCCGTTTGTTCTTGCGTAATAAGCGGCTCCACTTGGGCCATTAAGGTCTAGCGCCCTACTAAAACCATTAGAGTCTGTCGGCGAACTTGTACCAACACCCAAATTCCCACTAGCATCCAACGTCATTGCTTGGGTGAAGGTGATTGCGTTACCTGCTGTGCCTGATGCTGAATTAAAAAATTTATATGCACCACTTTCTTGACGCAACAAAGTAGCATATCCATTTGCTTTATAAATCCAACCTGAACCGTTTTGATATGCGTTTAGTAGCAAATCAGACGTGACGCCAGAATCTGTTGCTAAAGCAGCCTGACTACCAAAAGAAAAAGATTTGAAAGCAGAACCCCAAGCACTAGGCGTAACACCAAGACCTAAGTTGCCAGAGCTGTCGAGGCGCATAGCCTCCACACCGCCTTCAGCAAAAGCAATAGTGTCAGCAGCAGGGAAGAAAATACCTGTGTTGGTGTCGCCTGTTCTGGTAAGCGCTGGTGCAGAAGCAGAGCCAGCCGCAAGTGATGCAATTCCTCCAACTGTCAGAACCTTACCAGAACCAACATTAAGACCAACAGATGAGCCTGTGCCATCAGCCTTGAAGATCGCGTCAAGCGTGTCAAGGTTGGTATTGAGTTTGCCACCCCACGAATCTGTCGATGCACCGACCTCTGGTTTGGTCAGCGATAAATTACTTGTAGTTGAATCTGCCATGATGAATCCTCATTAAATGCCGTGATTTGGATGAAAGTTAAATTGTCGTTCAGCAGATTTGCGTTTGCAAACAGCTTCAAAAAAGTCATCAAAATATCCTAGAAACTTTCCACAAGCTCTAACTTCCCATTTGTCATTTCTTTTTCCTAGTCTCTTAGTCCAAGAAACTCCGACAACACCAGATGTATTGTCAATTGGTTTGGATATGTTTCTCGCATTTCCAGACCTATTTGTTGCTCTCAGGTTTATTAACCTATTATCTGTTCTAACGTGATTTTGGTGGTCAACCTCATCAGGGAAGAAACCATGAACATATAGCCAAGCTAATCTATGAGCTGGATGTCTAACATGGTCAATACAAATAACCCAATATCCATGACCATCATTACCGCCAGCAATCTTTCCTTTTGCAGCCTTACTTCTATCATCAACCCAAGTAAACACGCCAGACTCGCTGTCGTAATGCAGCACTTCTTTGAGTCTTTGCTGTGTTAACGAGCTTGTGCGAGCCATATTTCACCTCATGCGGCAACTTGCCAAGATTTACTATTTGAAGAAGATGCTGTCCAAGTCTCAGGTGTATCGGACTCATCCGACCAATCCACGCTCGTATCAGCAGAAACCGTCCAAGATTCTGAGGTGTCCTCTTGAGGAGTCCATGTCTCGGATGTATCGCTCTCATTTTCCCATTTTTTGCGCCCATAGATGACAACCTCAGAAGTGTCAACCATCGCAAAGGAGCCAGTCTGAATCCTAGCCCCATCAATTTCCATCAGACTGCTTGCTTCAATCGTCACGGGTTGATTGACAACAACCTGAGAGCCAACTTCCATCGTGGCTGCATCAAGAATTGTCAACTCAGCAAGAGCAACACGCACCCCGTTAATAACCACGGTGCTAACGTCAGATGGTGCAAACTCGCCAATCGCAACACGAATCGCATCAACAGCAACTGAGCTGGTGTCTGATACTGCAACCGCGCCAATAGCAACACGAATAGCGTCAACAGACGCCGAGCTGGTGTCTGAGATTGCAGCAGCGCCAATTGCTAGACGCTGACCGTCAACAGCAACAGAGCTGGAAGAGGAAACAGCAAAAGCACCAAACTTGACTACGTTAGCGTCAGCAGCAACTGTGCTGGTGCTAGAAACAGCAAAAGCGCCTATGCAGACGCGAGTAGCAGCAACCGCTACGGTGCTTGTGTCGGATACGGCAACGGCTCCGAGGCTTACCCCGTAGGAGTAATTGCCCCCGCCATAATAGCCAGAGCCGTATGCAGCCATGATTAGGTCAGAGTGACGGTCAAGCTAGATGCTGGAATGCGGAACACATCGCCACTATTGATGGTGCGTGATGTGGTCAAAGGCGCCCATGCCAGCATGTTTCCACCAGTCGATGCGTCAAAGATAGCCGCATGAGTGATGGTTCCCCAGTTACCGCCAGAGGCAGCAGCAAACTCGATTGCAGCCGCATTGCTTGCTGTTGTGGCTGTGCCTGAAATGCTCATCGTGCCAGTAGCAACACGAGCGTAACCGTTGCCAGTCACCTCTGTACCGCCACCTGTGTCGGATGGTGCAGCAGTAAACAAACCAACAAACCAAGCTGTCGGACGGGTAGCCGAGTTAGTTGTTAGCAACCAATTCAGCAGTAGGTTCTCGGTGTAATCGCTAAAAGATGACATGTCTTTTCCTTATCCTAAAGTTCTTGCTCTAGCAATCAAAGCGCCACCTGATGTGGAGCCACGATCATCAGCAGTTTGCAGGTCTTGCAAAGCAGTCAAATACATTTGTGACCATGTGCCAATTCTCGCATCATCCTTGAGATATGGAGCAGCTTGCATCAAAGCGCCATAAAGGTAAATGTCAGGAGAAGCAGTCAGCAACCAGTTAGTCGTGTTGCTGTTAGACAACTTGCTCAGTTTGGCGTAATAGACCAACTCAGCCGTGTAAGACGTATCAGCAATCGGCACAGTACGAATCTGACCGCCAACAATCGAGAAGAATCTAGGTTTGGCAGCAGACAGATATTGCGTGCTCAGGTTGTCCAATGAGTCGATTGTCTCGAACTGCAAAGGAGTGACAGGATTGGTCTGCAACTTCAGGCTGCGAGCTTCAAGGAAGTCAGCGGGAACAGCACTATATTCAGAGTCAATCGTGGCTGTGGCACGCACAATCATCTGGCGTGTGCGAAGTCTGCGCTCGACTTGAGCCTCAGCCAACGAAATAAAGTCAGGCACAGCAGAAGTCAGGTCTGAGCGATTAAGCCAGTCTGCAACCGATGTCTTCAATTCTGAATATGTGCTGAGTGCCATCAACTTGCCTCTTTAGCCTTCTCAAGATCACGCATTACCCATGTGTGATCGTGCTTAAATTCAAATGTCCCGATGTGTCCGATCTCTTTGGAAACATCGTGGTCTATGTAAATTTTAAAGCCAGCAGCCGCAGCTTTGCGACAGAAGAAAACATCCTCACCAATGTAGCCACGCTTGTCGGTGCGCCAAGGAGTCTCAAACCACGGTTCAGTTAACGACTCAAACACCTTGCGCTTGATTAGCATGACACCCATGCCGATTGACTCGACTTCTTCTAATCCCGTAGATTCAGGCATGGTGTAGATCAATTCGCGTGAGCCATCAGGCAAAGTCCTCTGCGCGGTTGGACCTGTCGGCATCCTGCGACGAGCGCAGTTTGTAGCCACGATGTCCTTGTCATGCGCCAACAAACGCTGAACCATGTCCTGCGGGAAGGTCATGTCAGAGTCGATAAACAGCACATGAGAGCAGCCTTCACCCATAGCCTCAAGGCACAAGTCAGCACGCTGGTTCTGAATCAATGTGCCTTGATTGATCTTGAGAGCCACGGCATCCATCGTGTTGATGGTGTGGAAAGCCACCATGTTGACCAAGCAAAATGTGTAGTTGGCGTGAACCATGTCACGAGCTGGAGTACACACCGCGATGTAGTTAATCTCTGGTTGGTTCATACTTCCCCCGATCTGGTTCTGAAATACTTGTTATCAGGGTCGTTGAGCCAACGCTTCATGTAAGCGTCATCGTCTAGTTTCCCTTCTCGCTTGAGCTGGAAATAGACGCTCATCGGGATGCTGGCAACCCTAGTCCACTCACCCCATCGAGCACGCTCATCAATCTGTGCGTACTCGTTTTTGTTCTCTTCAATGATTGCAGACACATCTTGTCGTGTCTCAATCGTTGCCTTGTCTGTTTCTTCATCGTAATGCCAGATTCTCGTGATGCCTAGAGCATCATCTTTATCAAATAGTTTCTTTTCAGTCATGTAAAAAAGGGTCTGAGTTTCCCCAGACCCTCTCGTTAGTTCAATTAAGAAGTAACCAAGTCAGCGCAAATGCCGTGAGCATTTTCTGCCAACACTTTGTGACCCCATTCCACGATCAGCATACGCTTCTCGGCATCACCAGTCTTAGCCAACTCGATTTGTTGGTAAGGACGCAAGACAGTCATCTTTGCGTATTCTGGGTCAATCACGAAGGCGTCACGCTCACGTTGGAAGCGGTTAGGCACAACTTGCACGTTACCGAAGTCTGACACATAGATGTCAGCAGCACCGATGATGGTTGCGGGACGAGCGCCACCTTCGATGTTGAAACGTGAAGAAGCAATGCCAGAGAAACCAGACACGCGCTGCTTGTTGACTGGACCAGTCATCAAGATTTTGGGTGTACCGCCAGCAGTCCACACTTGTTGAATCACGTTCTTCAAGATGGTTTCGGTGAAGGTACGCACGTTGCCGTCTGTACGAGCGCTGTTTGGCAGAGTGGTGTACGAAGGGTTCGCACCGTTGGTCTGCATGTCGTAGTTGGTCTTGATGAAGGCTTGCAACGAAGCAGTACCGCGAGCAGTAGTGGTGTTACCAGCAGCAGCCACAGCACCATTCAACATGGTGAATTCTTGGTCGCGCTTCAATTCAGAACCGCGCTTGGCGATCTGATAAGCCAATTCGCTACGACGACCAGCTTTGTTCACCACTTCTTCAGTAGCAGACAAAACGATGGTCTTGCGGCTGATCTGAGCGTAGTTTTGCAAACGCACAGTAGCAGTCACAGAGTCGAACGAAGTCACATCGTCGCCTTCCAACTGCTTGTTAGCAGCGGCAGCAGCCAATGTGTCGGTCTGCCACTCATACAAGCTGTTGCTGACGGTTTCACGACCGATGTTTGAAGAGTAGGGAGTCTCTTCAGGAGCGATGTTTGTGATGACGTTTGAGAGGTCTTCACGGATGCCTTTGGCATCAAAGGTGGTAAAGGTGTTAGTTACGATAGCCATTTAAGTGCCTCATTTCAAAAGAAGTGCAATTGCCGCAGCCGCATCATCGACGCGACCAGTTTTTGCAAGACGCTGTTTTGCGCGTGTACTTTCAGTTGTTGTGGAGACACGACCTGCTGCACTAGGCTTGGCTGGTCGAGGACCATTGTTCACGACTGGTTTGATCTGTCCACGCTTGGACATCATCTGGTCGTAAAGAGCTGCTTTACGCAACGTCAATACTGCCCGATGGTCAAACACATTCTTGAGTTCATCTTCTGAGTAGCCGATCTTCTGACCAAACTCGATAAGCATCTGCTTTTCAGCTTTTGCTTTCTTCTCGTCTTTCCACTCAGGCACAGCAGCGATTAACGCCTCTTGCTCTTGAGCAAGTTTGGCTCTCATCTCTTCTGCGCGTTGTTGCTGTGTCAATTGAGATAAGCGCTGCTGCTCCGATTGGATAGCTGCTAACTTCTCTTGTTTGTCACGCATCAACTCCCGCTGGCGAACCCACTCGATTGGGTCTTCGTTATAAAGACGTTCCAGATCGACCTGTTGCTCTCCAGCAGCCTCAAGCTGTTGCTGCAATGCTCCCAACAATTGAGCGTACTGTTCACGCTCGGCACGAATAGCAGCAGCTTCAGCCTCAACCTGTTTACGGGTTTCAGCGATCTGTTGCGTCTTTCGTGTGTAGTCTTGAGTCCTTGAATAACCCTTTTGGAGTTCGTCCAGCGTCACCTCAATCTCTTTACCGTCAACCTTGACGGTGTAGACCTGTGGCTGTTCTTCCTCTTCAGGTTCTCCATCTTCTTCAGACTGTTCCTCTTTGGTTTCCTCATTAGACTCTTCGTCTTGCACCTCTAATGATTCTTCCTCAGAAGCCGCGACTTCTGGCTCCTCGCCATCGGTCAACTGCGTCTCTTCCTCTGTTTGCTGTTCCCCGTCAATCGGGAGCAACATTTGGTCGAGTGCGCTGGCTGCATCAGCCACGGTCATTGGTCCTGCTTGGACGCTTCCCGAAGGATTGGCGGTATTTCCTGACATTTCCAAGATTCCTTATTGTGATTTGTTTGCACGCTCAACTTGACGCTGCGCCACTTTCCCGTTATCCATGAGCTTGGTCAGCTCATTTCTAAATCGGTCAATGGCTTGCAGCATGTGCCAAGCGTGTTCTCTTTTCACGGTGTCCTCTGGCTTCGTATCCTTCCAAAACCAGACGGCATCGCTCTCCATTTTATTTAGGGCTAATGAAAAGGCTTCGTTCTGAATCAGCTCCTCAGCCTTTTTGCCCTTACGCACAGTTTCTTCATTACTCACTTAAAAGACCATTCCTTGTGGGTTGATGGGTTGCTGTTGAGCTGCTTGCACCGCTAAAGCGCCTTTCTGCTTAACAGCCTCTCTGTCCACAGCTTGCATCGCCATAATTTGTGCCGAGTCAATCTGTGTCTGATACTTTAACTCAAGCTCGTACTTCTTGAGCATAAAGTCCTGATTTAATTGATCTCTACGATAATCATCATCACGAATCATTTTCTCGCGCTGCAACTCAAGTTCAGCAGCCTTCTTCTGGATGTCAGCCTTGATCGACTCAGCCTGAACCTGAGCCAGCACCTGTTCTGGCGTTGGCTTCTCTTCTTTTTGTGGTGGCTGCCAATTGTCAGGAATGTCGCTGAAGTAGGCAGAAGCATCCTTCATTCCAGACAGCTCAACAATCTTGCGTAAGGTACGCACATATTGCTGTGCAGTCACTACGGGATTGGTCAAGCCGTACTGGTTCAAAATGGCTTCCTGCTTGGCTGCAATGCTGGTCAAGGTAGCGATTTTCTCGTTCACATCACCATTGCCCAAAGCAATATTGACCGTGACGTCCATCGAGGCATCCCAAGCGCGTGGGTCAATCTGCACCCACTCGTTACGCAGACGAATCATGCGTGGCTTGTCCTGATGGGTCGTTACCAAGAACAGAATCGTCTTAAACAGGTTTTTCATGCCCTCAGCCATCAGACGGGCTGTCAGCTCAATACGACCTTGAGAAGCGCTGATGGTGGCGTTCACAGCAGCTTTCGTCGCAGACTGCAAGGCGTCAGCATTCAAGCCCATTGCAGCCTTGCTCATGCCTGTACGGTCTTCCTTGATCTGGTCGATGTAGTCCAGAACAGGGAAAGCAGCTTGACCAACAAAAGGCGTGACCAAAGGCTGAACCATGCCAGCAGCACGAGCACGAATAATCGCGCCAGTCTCATTGTTCAAGGCGTCATCAATATTGACCTGACCCTCAACAATCACGGTGCGTGGGTGAATCGACTGAGCCAAAGAGTCCAGCGTGTTACGCATAACCTCGGACTTGATCTCTTGCAGGTCGTGGGTAATGTCGTAAATCGACTGAGCTTCCAAAGGCGATGTGTGTGGCTCAGGGTCGCATGGGAACTCAATGAACGGGATGTAAGAAGCAGTCAGGTTTCTGACCAGCTTGTAGCCAGAACCCATGAAGCACATCTTGCGAAGCTCAGGGATGCCATCACCGTCATAGTCAACCTTCGCGTAACCCTCAACGTACAGCACGCGCTGCATCATTGGGTTTGCGCTGTCGCTCTCAAACTGCTGGTTATTCAAGGAATGACGCGCCAGCATCTCTTCGTTGTCGTTCAAGTCTGAATTGCCAACGTACTGCGTGACCTCTTCCTCGTCGTAGCCCATAGCAATCAGCTCGGCAACGGTTGCCATCTTGCGATGACCAATGAAAGGAGAGTCTTGGAAGGACATAGCCTGACGAGACAAAAGCAGCTCTTCAGGTGGCAAGCAAGCAATATTGATCTTCTTGTCAACAACCTTGCGCTTGATCTGCACATCATGCAGCATTGGAGGTGGAAAAGGTTGACCAGTCATCGGGTCAATCTGCATCACACCCTGCATCGAGTCATCTGGGTAAGACACCACAATCTTGGTGTCAGCTTCAGGCTCTTGCATCAATACCTGCAAGGTCTGGTCATCAAGCCCAGAATAGTCCTCAATCCTGACAGATTCAGTCTCTTCAACCCAACACTTCACAATGCCGCACTTGCGAACCAAGGCGTCCTTGAAGGTGGAATAAGCCACCATGAATCCGTTGTTATCGCTCTGGAACACATAATTAGCGTAGTCAGTAGCTTGCTGCGCGTTCTTTACGTCCTCTGGACCGCGAGGCACAAACTCCACCACGTTCTCTGAGCTGAAGAAAATTCGCATTAAGGAGGGCAGCATCGCAGACACGGTGTCGCGCACTTCCATCGCAACGACCTGCGAGCGACCTTCTTCTTCATTGCCAAATGGGTCGCCACGGTAGTACTCAGTACCGCGAGCACGAATAGGAGACAAGTCAGAGTCGATGTAGGACACAGCGTCCACGATCTCTTGAGCCATCATTGCCTCAAGATCGCTGTCGTTCATCTTCTCAGGCGCGTTTTCTTCGCTCTCAGGGTCAGCCGACTCCAGTTGATCTTCCAGCATGTCTTCAATCTTTTCAAGTAAAGGATTCATTTTTTGCCCTTTTGCAGAATCACAAACATAGAGTCCACCGCCCTCGGTGTCCTCAAAATCTCTTCTTGCGGCAATTTTAGGCTTTCCCCGTACTTTGAGAGACGAAATTCCATGTGCTCTAAGAAAAACCGATCTTCCCAACCCAAGTAAGAATGCCAGCTCGTGTAATAAGCCCACGACATCTCGTTAAACGCACGCACATGCGTGGGGTCTTGCCAAGCCCCAAGTGACAAGTCATAAGGCACATGGATGTGCATCTCGCCACCATCGCAAAGCAGCTCCTTGCAGTTGGTCATGCACTTGACCAAATCAGGCACATGCTCCAGCACATCGTTAGCAATGATCTTGTTGAACATCCCGCGCTTGACATAGAAGTCGCCTAAACGAGTCACCAGCAATGACCCCCAATGCACATCCTGAATGTCCAAACACCAGTCAGATTTGACCCTGCGCTCGATGTCAGCGTTCAAGCAGTCTTCGCGCCAATCGCGCCC
>OGVQ01000095.1_pt1 | contig 20686 bp, 16 predicted proteins | sample 1575801 | NCBI WGS metagenome assembly OGVQ01 (sample SAMN07581550, study PRJEB24739) | freshwater metagenome | place: Singapore | collected 2015-04 | reverse complement strand
TTTTTTTTTTTTTTCAAGCAGAAGACGGCATACGAGATGCGCGAGAGTGACTGGAGTTCAGACGTGTGCTCTTCCGATCTGTTTCCCAGTCACGATATGGAGGGTTAGGGCGGGGTAAAAAATATTTGATACATCAACCATAACTTTTCAAACACCCTCTAAGTAAGTCGAAGTATTACCTCTTGCCTAAATCGAATAATACAGAGGAAAAGATTTCGCATCTTTTGGCTTAACGTAAACCTTGTGTTGGGGTTCTAATTTTAATTCATCAAACCGTTCTCTCGTTAGATGGGCTGTCATAGCTTGCCCGTCATCTAAGGTTAATTCTACTTGAATTTCCCAACCTAAATGAATGATTCTACTAACTGTAGCTTGTGCAGTTGTGCCATTACTAACGGTTTCGATGATAATATCTTGGGGGCGTAAAAATGTTTCTGGATGTGCTAATTCCAAACCGCTACTTTGGAAAATTTTAGCAGAACTAGATAAGACATTCACCGGACCAATAAAGCTCATCACAAATGCAGAAGCAGGATGATCATAAATGGCTGCGGGTGTTCCTACCTGTTCCACTTTGCCTTTATTCATGACCACAATTTCGTCAGAAACTTCCATTGCTTCTTCTTGATCGTGGGTAACAAAAACTGTGGTAACATGAACCTCATCATGGAGACGGCGTAACCAGGCTCGTAAGTCTTTACGGACTTTGGCATCAAGAGCGCCAAATGGTTCATCTAATAATAGTACATTGGGTTCTACGGCCAATGCTCTAGCTAGTGCTACCCTTTGTCTTTGTCCACCGGAAAGTTGGGAAGGATAGCGATCTCCTAAACCACTCAACTGTACTAACTCTAGTAACTGTTCTACTCTGCCTTCAATTTTCTTTTTCGGGGCTTTGCGAATTTCTAACCCAAAGGCGATATTTTTACGGACTGTTAAATGTTTAAATAGGGCATAGTGCTGAAAAACAAAGCCAATATTCCGTTCTTGCACACTTTGATAAGTGGCATCCTTACCTGTAAGAATAATTTTCCCCGTGTCTGGTGTTTCTAAACCTGCTATCAATCGCAATAGGGTAGATTTACCAGATCCCGATGGACCAAGTAAAGCCACCAGCGAACCGCTTTGAATTTCCAGGTTTACCTGTTCAACTGCTTGGAAACTACCAAATTGTTTAGAGACGTTTTCAACTACTATGCCCACTGGTGCTACACCTCTACAAATAATCTACGGCTTTAAAGTAGGAATACCGTACTTTATATTTATATCATAAATATTTGCAGTGTTATCATTAAGATTCGTGAATTAAGAGAATTTGCTGTAAATCGTCTAAAATTGTGTAGAGACGTTCCGGTGGAGCGTCTCCAGAATATTTTCACCGGATGCTATTCTTGATTTTGAGTTTTTTCTAAACAAATTTTCACTTCTTTAGCCAGTATATTCACATTCGGTTCATCAAGGATAGAAATATGAGAACCAGGAATATAATTCATTTCTAACTCACCAGTGATAATATCACCCCAGCCAAATGTCGGATCATATTTTACACCTACCCCACCAGTTCTATCTTCGTCCTTAGTGCGAAAAAGAGTCACTTTCCCAGAATAGGGTTGAAATACATAAGTATTCAATGCGTGTAAATGAGCATTGTAAACATTTGAGTATGTATTAGTTTCCCCTAATTGCAAAGTTGTTTCCATGAATTCGGAAACCAACTGTAAGTAATCATTATAAATTTTTCGCAAATAATAATCAGCGTGTTTGTACCAACCCCGATAGTTACGAGCAATATATTTAGGCCCACGCTGATAGATATGATTGATATGTATGGTAAGTCGCTGGATAAATGATAGACGCTGTTTATAACCAGGACGACAGGTATCTAACATCGCTAAAAATGCTACCTCTTGACCTTGATGATGCAGTTGTTGGGCCATTTCATAGGCGATAACACCACCAAAGGAATATCCTAGGAGAAAATAAGGCCCTTGAGGTTGAATAGTGCGAATTTCTTGCAGATATTGGGAAGCTATATCTTCAACTCGCAGCAACGGGGGCAATTTTCCATCTAGTCCTTGGGGTTGCAGTCCATATATAGGTTGTTCTAACCCTAGATATTTGGCTAAATGACGATAACATAATACTTCTCCCCCCAAAGGATGCAGCATAAATAATGGCGGTTTTGTTCCTTGGGTTTGAATTTCTACCAAATTCTTGGCGGTATTTACAAAAACTGTTTCTTGCTGAATAATTGCCGCAATAGTTTCTATTGTGGGAGATGACAATAAAAGAGCTAGAGGTAGTTTTTTAGTAAATTTATGTTCTATATCTGCAAACAACCGCATAGCTAATAAAGAATTTCCTCCCAATTCAAAGAAATCATCTTTAATACCAATAGGTTCAACACCTAATAAATCTTCCCACATTTGAATTAGTTGGTCTTGTATATCATTTTGGGAATTAACAAAATTTTCACTGGTTTCTAGTTTGCTTAAATTAAATGCTGCTAGTCCTTTTCGATCTAATTTACCATTAGGTGTTAATGGTAAAGCATCTAAAAAAATAAAGGCACTAGGAAGCATATATTCCGGTAATTTATCCTGCAAAAATGTTCGTATCTGTTTAGTAGTCGGTGCCGGTTTTTGCTTGGCGACAAGATAAGCTATCAGACGTTTATTTTCGGGAGTATCTTCTGTAGCTATAACCACAGCTTCTTTAATATTGGTAATTTTCAGCAGTTCCATTTCAATTTCTGCAACTTCAATACGAAAGCCGCGAATTTTTACCTGAAAGTCTTTTCTCCCTTTATGGACTAAACAACCATCGGTTTGAATGCAACCTAAATCACCCGTGCGGTAAATTCTTTTTTTATGATTTTGAATATCTGATAAAAATACGGTTTTTGTTAGTTCTGGTTTTTGCCAATAACCCAGAGCTAAATATTCACTTCTGATGGCAATTTCTCCAATATTTCCATTTTCAACTTTTGCCCCATTTTCATCTAAGAGAACAACTTCCATATCCTGGACTGGATAGCCAATGGGTACAGCACTATTTTCAAGTTTTGTATTTTGGTTAATAATGAAATTACAAAAAGTTCCCGCTTCAGTCGCCCCTAAACTAGCATATAAAATAGAATCAGCAGGAAAATATTTTTTGTAGTTTTCTACATCTCTAATTAAAGTAGCTTCACCACCTAATTTAACTAGGCGAATTTTAGGAAACTTTTCTGCACCTGTGAGGGTATCTACAAAATGTCTAAATAGGGTTGTAAAGGAATGATAAATAGTAATTTCTGATTCAATTAACCAATTAACTAAATTAGTTAATCCCTCTTCTTTGACATCAAATGAGTAGAGACTAGCACCATTAAGTAAGGTATAAAAAATACATAATATTCCTCCCAATGCGCTACAAGAATAGAGAAAAACCACACGATCTTGAGGACTAATTAATAAGGTATTAGTATCATTCATACAGTAATGGAGGGAATTACGATGATTGTGTAATACCCCTTTAGGTTTGCCAGTTGAACCACTGGTGTAAATTATATAAGCTGGTGTTGCTGGGGATATTTTGATAATAGGATTTGTGCCGGAATTATGGCTATCAATATTGTCTATATTAAATAATTGACAATTGTTATGAGCTAGTTTTTGAGCTAATTCCAAATGGCGATTATTAGTAATAAACGCCATGGCTTGGGAATCTTCAATAATATAAGCAAGTCTATCAATAGGAAAGGTGGGATCTAAAGGAACAAAGATTTTACCTGTTTTTAAAACTGCGAGAATACTGGTAATGAAATCTGCTCCTTTTTCTAGTAGTAATACTATTACTTCTTGTTTGTTACCGCGTTGGGAAAGAATGGCATTTGCTAACCGATTAGCATTTTGATTTAGTTGGCTATAGGTGAGGGTTTGATAGTGGGTTTTGATAGCAATTGCATGGGGATACCTGTTAACTTGCTGTTCAAATCTGCTAGGTATAGACTGTTCAATTGCTGATTTAGGAAAGTCTATAAAACCTAAAGGTACAGTAATTAACCGATGACAAACAAATCTTTCTTTGAAAAGAGTGCGAGGAAGAGTTTGATAAATATTAGCCATTGATATGAGACTCCTATTTAAATGAATATAGATTTCCAATTTCTTGAGAAAATCGCGTGTATGAAGAGTTATTTAAAAGAAAAACTCGCGGGGATTAAGAATCGTTAACCCAAAATAAATTAATATGTGAATTATTGTTGAGTCTAGTTCTTTCCTTTAGTTCCATCAATGATGTGCATTTATAAAAATCAATGTTATAGTAAGTTTTAGTAATCCGCTCGTCTTCAAAATAACTTTTATAAAATCTTTATTTATACTTTAAAACTGATATTTGTATAGGAGATAACTAAATTGATGTAACAATTAAAAATTCTCAATTTTGTGTAAGTATTTAGCTATAGCACTCGTTCATACCCAGATCCCCGACTTCTTTTATTAATTGTGTTCATATATGATAAATTGATCACAGAAGTCGGGGATCTTTTTACCTCACCTGAATTCTGACAATTTTGTTATACTAATTCCATGTCAAGTTGCCCTATATTTCTATAGGGGTAATACCCTTCGGGAAGCAAGCTACATAAATTTTCCCTACAATAGATATCTGGTAGTAATTAAATGTGCATAACCACTAAACCCTTATAGGGACAATTCATGAATTGTCTCTACGATAATTTTCACTCCTATGTCTATTAGACATCTCCGGAAATTAGGGTTTCAGATTATTTTTGGGAGAGGTCTAATGTATAATACAAAAATATGATTGTTGCATCTTCACTGAAATTTAGACTAAAAACAGAGATATAAGTTAAAAATACTGATAAAAAATTAGTTAAAAAAACTACCGATTATAGGGAATAAAGAAAACGCATTACCAGTTTTGAGAACCTAATTCAAAAAGCCTCTGTACAGCTAGAGTTAGTGTGGGAAAATCTACAAAAAATGAGTGATTTAAATGTTTTGTAAAGAGTAGAGGTATTTACACTGAGAGATACTCAATAGCACCTGTATTATCTCATTTTGGATAAATTAAGTGGTTAGCAGAAGTGTTAAATGTTAAGATTTTGATGATATTGTCCAAGTTGTGCATTGGCATTAATGATACCAAATTTGAGGAGTTAATGACTCTATTCTCAATAGACAAGGGATTTTACCTGGGTAAAACCCAAACATTATAAAGTTTTGTTGCAGGATTCCACACTTCTGGGTGGTTAGTTAGAATGGGGAAGATTTTTGACGTGGTTAATGGTTAATGACTAAAAAATCCTTAGCTATAAGTAGTCGTGCAAAATAAATTTTATATTTGGGAGAGGGAATAGGAAGGATCAGATCAGGAATACAGAGATTTTTCCTTGTCTCAAAAATGTTAAATTAATTTTGCTCAGGTACTTACTAGGGATTAGACACTGATACTATGGATAAGAGTTTTGACAATTATGCACCTGCTAGGATAAAGTGTTATTTCAAACTGAAATATTTTTGTGAGTAATGGCTACTTATAATGTTTTTAGTTCCCAAGCAGGCAGTAGATCACAGATAACAAACAAGTAAAAAATATGTCCGGAAAAATTTTTTTCCTTAAGGAGTAACTATTTAGCTTAAGTACCTCTAACCATTGATCCGTCTGCACTAACTCAATTATGATACATAGTAAATTGCGAAACAATGCCAATTCTTACCTCGTGATTCGTGAAAACCAGTATTTAACAAAAATTGATACAGATTTAACTGTTAATCAATCCTATAATCTTGAACCTCAAACAATGTATAAAGACAATATTTCTATAACTTCTCAACCATACTCATTAGATCCAGTGCAGCCTACGGATACTAATAATAATTGGTATCATCAATTAGTTAATGTATCTATAATAACAGAATTTTTTCCTCCAGATTACGCTGCTACTGGGCAGTTGATTGAGGAATTAGTCAAACAGTTAGATAAACAAGGCGTTGGGATTAAAGTATTTACAGGACAACCAGGGTACGCATTCAGCACGTCTAAAGCACCAGCTTTAGAACAATTAGGTCAGATTCGCGTGCAAAGATCCCGTTCTAGTCAGATGTGGTCACATAGAATTCGGGGTAAGGCTATTAATGGTATTTTATTTACACTGCGGGCTTTTCTGCATATTATCAAGAATTATCATCAGAATGATGTATTTTTATTAACTTCAGCACCTCCCTTTTTATCCATAGCTGGATATCTAGCTCATTTATTCTGCAAATTTCCTTATGTATGTTTAATTTATGACCTATATCCAGATATTGCGATCGCACTAGGAGTAGTATCAAAAAATCATTGGTTAGCTAAATTTTGGCGGGCAATTAACCGCAAAATCTGGCAAAAATCTAAAGCCATTATTGTTCTCAGTCCAGCCATGAAACAGAGAGTAATAGATATATGTCCAGAAGTAGCTGATAAAGTTTCTGTAATTCATAGTTGGGGAGATCCTCAGTTAATTTTACCCATAGCTAAAGAGGATAACTGGTTTGCCAAACAACATAATTTAGTAAGTAAATTTACAGTCCTTTATTCTGGTAATATGGGGAGGTGTCATGATCTAGATACGATTTTGGCAGCCGCTCAACAGCTACGGACAGAAAATATTCAATTTGTATGTATTGGTGGTGGTCCAAAACGGAAAAGCTTTATTCAAGAGGTGGCTAGGTTGGGGTTAGAAAATTTTCTTTTTCTTCCCTATCAGGACAAAAGTGTGCTACCTTACTCCTTGACAGCTTGTGATTTGTCACTAGTTAGTGTAGACATTGGTCTAGAAACTTTAGTTGCTCCTAGCAAACTCTACCCTGCTCTGGCGGCTGGGAGACCTATAGCGGCTATTTGCCCAGAAAATTCTTACCTCACAGAGCTAATTAAAGATGGTCAATTCGGGACTACAATTAGCAACGGAGACAGTGAAGCTTTAGCGGCATTTATTCTTAAGTTAAAGAGCGATCGCCAATTGGCAGAAAAAATGGGTCATGCGTCACGGAAATATTTAGAGTTGAATTTTACACCGGAAATTATAGCCAAACAATATTTAAATGTGTTAAGACAATCTATGATCTAAATTTGGATTCTCACCGGAATCAAAATTAGTGTGTTAACATATTACGGTGTTTAAGACCACTCATGTGTTTAAATTTGAGAAAATTGCATAAATCATAATGTTGAATGAGGAGTTGGGCTTCGATGGTCATTTTGATCTCAGTCCTTCCCACGCAACCTTCTTAGGATCTGTTGTTTAGTTACTGATCAGGAGGCCGAAGTGCAGAGAAGGTGTGATCGAAATCGGAAACGTTCCAAGCGCAGAGCTGTATATTGTCCCATACACGGGTGTTGTATGGATAGTGTGAGCCAAAAATACGGGCTATTTGCCCAACAAGCTGGACAGCTACAACAGCGAGGTATGAGGCGAAAAGAAGCCATGATTTTAGTCGCAGCCAAAACCACCGTTTCCCTAGAGGGTGAGTGGATAGAAGCTTTTTGGTGTGAAGAATGCCAAGCAAAACAATGGTATCACGTGCATAAACGGGAATCGCAATACAATTTATCCCTAGCCCCGGCGGAACTTTGGCAACAAGCCACAGGAGTAATTGATCCCCATCGTAATCCTTCTGTTGGAGAGTTTACCTATAGGCAATCTCGAACTATGGGTGGTCACACTGTGAAGGATTTCTGGAACATGAACTAACATGAAAAAAGCTCTTATTTGTGGCATATCAGGACAGGATGGAGCTTATCTAGCCCAATTACTATTGAATCAAGGCTATACAGTTACTGGAACTTCTAGAGATGCTCAAGTATCTTCTTTTCGCAACTTAGCCTATTTAGGTATTAAAGACCAAGTAAAGCTAGAGTCAATGTCCTTAACTGACTTTCGCAGCGTCCTTCAGATACTCACAAAAATCCAACCAGACGAAATCTATAATTTAGCAGGACAAACATCCGTAGGCTTATTTTTTCAACAACCCGTAGAAACATTAGAAAGTATCGCTACAGGGACACTTAACCTATTAGAAGCTATTCGCTTTCTAGGCGCGGGCGTTAAACTTTATAATGCAGGTTCAAGCGAGTGCTTTGGTGATACTGGCAATGTAGCAGCAGTAGAAACCACTCCATTCCGTCCTAGAAGCCCTTATGCAGTTGCTAAAGCTACGGCTTTTTGGGAAGTAGCTAATTATCGAGAAGCTTACGGTTTATTTGCCTGTTCCGGTATTTTATTCAATCATGAATCTCCTCTGCGTCCAGAAAGATTTGTTACCCAAAAAATTGTTGCTACTGCCTGTCGCATTGCCCAGGGTAGTCAGGAAAAATTATATTTAGGTAATCTGTCAATTCAGAGGGACTGGGGTTGGGCAGCAGAATATGTAAAAGCCATGTATTTAATGCTGCAACAGGAACAGCCTGATGATTATGTCATTGCAACGGGAGAAAGCAATTATTTAGAAGACTTTGTAGCAGCCGCATTTACATCTGTAAATTTAGATTCCTCTGATCATATAGTTGTTGATAGTAGCCTATTTAGACCTACAGATTTGGCTGTGGGTAAAGGTAATCCTAGTAAGGCTAAGAACCAGTTAGGATGGGAAGCTAAGTATAAGATGGGCGATGTAGTGCAAATGATGGTAAAAGCGAGGTTGTCAAAATCAGAATCATGAAAGAAACCACTTCCCCGCCAGAATTAATAATTGAAGCCGGACGCGCCAAAAAGCAATATTGGCAATAAAAACCGCGTCTACACAGATAAAACCCACCTGCGTGGGTTTCAATCCTTGGTTTTTCCCTAGTTCGCGCAGGCGAACTTTGTTTGTGTAGCCCTGAATTCCATTCGCCAGAGCTTAAGTTGACACCATTAGGCTTATGCTTTACCCCTACAAATCTAGGGTTTTCGTAATTTTGTAAAAGTCCATGTCTCAACCGTGTTTAGTATAATTAATCTATAGTTGAATCTTGGCAACAGCGATTAAATACAGGAGATAATTAACAATGTATCAAAGTGATGTGTATAGCAAACCCAGCTATGAGCCATTACCTCCTCAACAAACACTGCCAACGATGTATGATTTACCTAGCGAAGATCCAGAGGAGCCAGGTTTGCCAGACGAATTTCACCTGTTACAACCAGAAGTAAATGAGACTCGTTTTTTAGCCTTAGTTTTATTGATTGTGATTGCTTATAGTTTAGCCACTATGCACGGTCAACGGATGAAAAAATTAGGTATAGAGACTTATGCCGGACGTATTCAACAACATCAGGACAAGTACCCACGTCAGAGTGATTTTAGCTTTTCTCTCTACGGACAACTATGGATTTATGGCATGGAATTATGGTGTGATAGCTAGGATGGGAAGCTAAATATAAGATGCAGGATGTAGTAGAAATGATGGTAAGTGCGAGGTTGTCTAAGTAACTATGAAAGTATCTTCACCATTTATTGCCCTAACGCGACCATTCCCTAAATTAGTTGTTGGGATGGTCTTGCTAACAACAATAGCGTCTCTAATGGAAGGGGCTACACTGTCTCTGTCCATACCTTTGCTACAAAAGCTTGCTGGTGGGAGTGCCAAGACAACTTCAGTCGAAGGAAGTTCTTTTATTCAGTCATTGCTGAATTTTTTTGACGGGTTTCCTCCTCAACAACAACTGGGGGTGATCATTACCTGTTTGCTAACAATATCCTTAGCTAAGGGAGGTTTGCGATTTCTAGCGGACTTTAGCCTTAGAACTTTAAGTTTGAAGGTTGGTTTAAACTTGCGTACGATTTGTATTAATCGGTTTTTAAATCTAGGACTTTCCTACTATAACCAAGCACGTGGGGGAGATTTACTAAGCTATGTAAATGAGCAAACACAGCGATGTGAAATGTTGACCATATATGTAGGATCAATATTTAGCGAAAGCTTAATTGTTTTTTCGTTTTTGGTCTTGCTCGCCAGTATTTCCTGGCAGCTAACTCTGTTTGCTATTGTTCTCCTAACAGGAGTTGCTGTTAGCTTAAAAGCTATAGTCCGATCTGTGAAAACATCAGGAGAAAAGGTCTCCGAGACGATTGAAGATTTTTCGAGCCGTGTGTTTGAAGTTATTAGTGGTATCCGAATAATTAAGTCTTACACTTCAGAATCTTATGAAGAAGAACGCCTTAAACTGATATTGGAGAAGCGATATAGATCAGAGCGCAGTGGCTATGCTGGACAAGTGGCGGTTATGCCGATATCGGATACCTGCAGTATATTCATTCTAGTCATCTTAATTGTTTTGGGTAATCGGCTTCTCTCTCAAGAGTTGGTTCTGCCTCTGCTGCTGACTTTGTTAATAGTGATGCTGCGAATATTTCCTCGCATCAACCAACTCAACGGACTGCTGGTATCACTTGCTAATTTTTCACCAAGTTTCCAAACGATACAATGTTTCCTGGCGGAAACCAAAATACCTGAGATTATCAACGGTTCTCTTCAGTTTAAGGGACTGAAAGAGAAGATTTGCTTTGATTCTGTCACGTTTCATCATAAAGATACCGATAGAGCCGCCCTTAATCAAGTGAGCCTCACGATCCCCAAGGGAAGTGTCACCGCTCTGGTGGGGGAGTCAGGTTCAGGAAAGTCAACTTTGGCAGACCTGCTTTTGCGATTCTATGACCCCCAAATGGGCAGCATAACTATTGATGGATTGGATATTCGGAAGTTAGACTACCGGACTTTGCGGCAGCGTATCGCAATTGTCAGCCAAGATACATTTTTGTTTAACGCCACCGTGCGCGAAAACATCCAGTATGGCAATCTGCAAGCAACTGAGTTAGAAGTTGTAGAGGCTGCACGCAAGGCTTATGCAGAAGAGTTTATTCAAGCTTTGCCCCAAGGCTTTGATACTATCTTGGGAGACAGGGGAGTGCGATTGTCTGGTGGTCAGAGGCAGCGTTTGGCTATAGCTAGGGCGATTGTGCGAAATCCAGAAATTTTGATATTAGATGAGGCTACCAGTGCTTTAGATAGTAGTTCTGAGCGCATTGTCCAAGAGGCCTTGGATGCGGTTGGAAAAAACCGCACCGTATTGGTTATTGCTCATAGGCTATCAACGATTCGTCAAGCTGATAAAATTATTGTCTTGAAGCAGGGACAAATTTTGGAGCAAGGTTCTCATTCAGAACTAATGGCTAGAGAGGGCTACTACCACACCTTACATCAAGACCAGAATTTAGAAGTTGTATCTTAAAGACCCAGGAGAAATAAATGGCAAATCTGAAATATTTAACCAACGTAGCAAAGAGTTACTTAAGTCTGCCAATGGATGAGACTTGTCCTTTTTGTCATTGTACTCAAGCTAAAGTGCTAGGGCGAAAGTATTTTTTAGTCCAACTAAGAAAGTGTCAACATTGTGGATTAATGTTTAGATTTCCGAAGGAACAACCAGAGGAAAGTTTAAGATTTTACCAATCCGACTACAAAGAGGGACTGACTACTGATTTACCAACTGACTTAGAGTTAAAACATTTACTGGAGAATAAATTTCAAGGTACACCCAAGGATTTTTCTGATAAAATTGACCTAGTTAAGTCTTATTTGTCAAAAGGTAAATTTTTAGACTACGGTTGTTCTTGGGGATATGGTGTTTGGCAATTTAAACAGGCTGGTTATGACACTGTTGGGTTTGAGATTTCTCAGCCACGTTCCGAGTTTGGGCGCAGATCACTAGGAGTTAATATTATTAGCCGATCAGAAGACATTAACAACATAGATAGCGAATCATTAGATATAATTTTCACTAGTCATGTATTGGAGCATATGCCTGACATATCTCATATATTTGAACTGTTTTACAGACTTTTAAAACCTAATGGAATATTAGCAATATTTGTACCTAATTGTAATGATTGTGATAACTCGGCAATTTTTAATAAGAAAAAAAGCTTTGCTTTTGGTGAGAAGCATACAATTGCATACGACTCATCTTTTCTATCTCAAACATTGGAAAGCTATAAATTCTCAGTTCTTTTACTAAAAGACAATCTTTCAGAATTACAGATTATTGCCAAAAAACTATAGCTATTTTATTGAAAATATGGTCATAGTTGATTATAACCATTCCCTCGTAAGGGTTTTGTTATAGTCAATCCTTAATCACCAGAAAAACAATCAAGAGCCATATGATTTAAAAATACCTAAATACTCTATAATGATTTGAAAAATATGTAAGCCTATAACTACATATTTTATCATAAATATTTAGTCGCTAGAAATCATTATTTATATAGCGATATCTATGGTGTTTATAACAGGTTAAATAGCTTAAACCCAACCCAACAAAAGCAGGAATTGCTCTATTGCAATAGTACATTTTGCTATAACATTGATTTACAAAAGTTTTGTGTTCAAAAAACTATGCACCTTCTTAATAAAGTATTCACTGGTGGGAAAGCACATAAAAGTCGCTTTCATGATGAAAAAGGCAATCTTCTTGATATTGAGGGACTTATTTATCTCCCTCATTGTTTACTGACTACTACCTTAAGACTAACTTTCGGCTACCGTCCAGTTATGCCTTGGCTCGGATATAGGGCTATCAAGCACTTAGAAAACCTCTTACAACCAGACTGGAAAATGCTGGAATGGGGTTCAGGAATGTCCACAGTCTGGTTTACCCAAAGAGTTTCTCATGTAACTAGCATAGAAGATTATAAAGGATGGTACGATAAAGTAAGTTTGGATTTAAAGAAGCTTGGTGTTAAGAACATCGATTATCTCTTCAAATCTGATAACTATTCAAACCTAGATGAATATGCAGATTCGACCTTTGATTTTATCTTAATAGATGGTTCCCAACGAGGAAATTGTGCTGCTTCTGCTGTAAAAAAAATTAAACATGGTGGTTACATTTATTTAGATAATTCCGATAAGCACTCTACTGATGAGGGAGGTGATACAAGGATAGCAGAAAATATATTGTTGAATGCTGTCTCAAAAAACTCTGGAACAGTTCAATATTTTGTAGATCTTTTTCCCACATATTTAGCTGTAACACAAGGTATGTTAGTGAGACTATAAATCTCAGGGCTATTTCATTCTCTTTTTATGTGCGGGTTTCGCGAATTTTCTGTGAAAAAAACCACATTTTAGGAATTGATACCACCCAATCAAAAATGCCAATTTCGCGAGAATTAAATCTTGACAATAAAAGTGACATTTTAGAAGGAAATAGCCCTGATATAAATATGTGTCAATAACTTAAGCCTTTGGAGAAGCAATTTACAGAATGCTAAAAGTTAAGTTTTTTCTTAAGAAATACAATCAAAGATGTAAATTATGATGGATATGTCAAATCCCAGAGTTACTGTAGCCCAATTAGGAGCTAGAAAGCATTATCAAGAGCCTTTATTATTTTATGAATGGGGCATTTTAGATACGTTATACACAGATTTTTATGCCGGCAATAGCCCAATGATTAGCCTACTAAGACAAAAAGGTATATTTAAAAAATTACCCAACACTTTTAAAAAAGCTCTAGATAGATATGAACCAAGACTGAATCAAGCGAAAATTATTGACTTTCCCAAATTTGGATATCAATATGCTCAAAAATTAAGGAATTATAAGGGTGAAGGAGTATCTTCTATATTCATTTGGGCTGGTCAGGAATTTAGCAAAAGGATTCTGGAAAGAGGTCTTGGTAATGCTAATGTAATTTATGGTTTTAATGGTGCATCTCTTGAACTTTTTCAGTATGCTAAACAAAAAGGCATTAAATGTGTTCTTGATCAAACTTTGGCAGAACGCTCACTAATGCATAAACTTCTTTTAGAAGAAGAAAATATTTGGCAAAATTGGCCTAATTCACCATTTACAGTTAGTGACTCTGATATAGAGTTGGCTCAAAGAGAACAACAAGAGCAAGATATGGCTGACCACATTATTTGTGGCTCTCAATTTGTCAAAGATTCTTTGCTAGAGAGAGGAGTTGACGGAAATAAAATCTCCGTGGTATCCTTGGGAGGTACTAAGGAAAGTCAATCATCTCAAAACATTTCTCTCCGAAGCTCTCCCAAGGAGCGAGGAGATGGACTAAGAATTCTATTTGCGGGGGAAGTAGGTCTAAGAAAAGGTATTCCTTACTTGCTAGAGGCGCTGAAACAACTGAAAGGGAAAATAGCTTTTACCTGTAAAATAGCTGGGAGTATAGGTATTAAAGCGCAAAGGGTGGCTGAGTATAAGGATGTCTGTGATTTTTTGGGACGAGTTCCGCGATCGCAGATGTTAGAACTATACAGATGGGCAGATGTATTTGTTCTTCCTTCTATTTGTGAAGGTTCAGCCATGGTAACTTATGAAGCTTTAAATTATAAATTACCTATAATTACAACTTATAATGCCGGTTCTATTGTCACAGATGGGCTAAATGGTTTTATACTTCCTATTAGAACGCCAGAGAAGATTTCTCAAGCACTGCTAACACTTTACAGTGGTAAACATCAACTCAATGTAAATCAAACTCAGCAATATGATGATATGTTTCGACAACAATCCGAGCTTTTAAAGCGATCAATTACTCTCTAAGTGTAGAATTGTAATAGAAATACAAACTTAAAAGAGGTGTAATATAAATGTCTGAAACTTACCTGTACTTATTCATAGGCATCTGCATTGCTATAGTTGTTTGGGGCATAATTCGCTTAGAAAGGGTTTATCAATATCCTTTTTTCATGGTAACTATATTTCTATCATTTATTCTCCCCCAGGCGATCGCCCTAGTCAATGACTCTTTTGGCTTAGTAGTTAGCCAAGCTGCCTTGCAAAGAGTTTTATTATATTCATGTATGTGTACTGGTATGTGCTGGATAGGCTATCAATATAAACCTAACAGCAAATGGTTAGCCAAACTAGATATTCCCATAGATCAGCGCAAACTATCTATAGCTGGAATTTTACTAATAGGTACAGGTTATTTATGTAATTTATTACTATCTCGAATAACTATCCAAACGGCAGCTAACGGTAACTGGACAGGACCTGCTACTATATTGTATTTTTTCGGTGATCTAATCTACATTGGTTTGGCGATATTTTTATTACAGGCTGTGAGTCGTCCTAATGTTATTAACATATTACTAGTAATAATAGCTGCTTATCCTATATTACAAGCTATTATTATATCCGGACGTAGGCAACCGACTATGACATTTTTGATCACCATAGGATTATCATTGTTCATAGTCAAGCGATACATCCCCCCCAGATGGGTATTTATTATAGGTATTATACTTGCAGCTTATATTATTCCTGTACTTGGACAACTGCGGGGTGGTTTTTGGACTTTAGTTTTTAACGGAGATTGGCAAACTGTTGCATCTAGTTCTCAACATGGGTTAAATAGCGTCACAGAAGGAAAGATATTAGAACTAAGAAATGCAGCATTAATAATGGATGCTGCTGAACAACTAAATAAATACGGCTATGGTACTGGATTTTGGGACAGCATTGTTTTTCAATTTGTACCTGGACAGATTGTCGGATTTGATATTAAGGAGTCCTTGCAATTTAAACTCGGAACATTTGGTGATTTACAAAATTTATACGGGTACACAGTACATAATGGTACAACGACTACTGGTATAGGTGATTCTTTTATGGAGTTTGGTTATTTTGGTTGTGTAACATTTGCCTTGATTGGTTTTTTATTCAAAAATCTTTGGATATCTACAATCTATAGAGGTAGTGTTTTTAGTAGCATCTTATATATAGGATTGATTACTCCAGCTATGCTAGGCATCACTCACGGGATAGGTAGATTTTGTCAAGAATTCATTTTCCAAACTGGAGCATTGTTTTTAGTCACCTATTTTTCTAGACAGAAAAAAGTTACCCTTATTCATTTTTGAAAATTGCCTGAATTTTCTTTTTAACATTAAACTTACCCGTTGTCCAAAAATTAGGATTTAGTATGATTCAAAGTTCACTCTCTGGAATAAAAGTCGTTGATAGAGTTAGTTATATTTGCAATTTGTGCAAAGGAAAAAAAGTTCTTCATCTGGGCGCAACTGATGCACCTGTAACAAAGGAAGCCATAGTATCTGGTAGATTATTACACAATTTTTTGAATGATGTATGCCAGGAAGTCGTAGGACTAGATATCAGTCTTGAGATGATTAATTGGCTAGAAAGCAAGCATGGTATTAAAAACATTAAGTATGGCAATATAGAAGAAGCAGAACATTATCCCCAGGGAGAATTTGATTACATTGTCGCGGGAGAAATCCTAGAACATTTGAGTAATCCTGGTAATGCTCTTGATGCTATTCGTAGGAATACAAAAAATAACACAAAATTAATCATAACTGTACCTAATGCTTACTCTTTTAAAGGCTTTGTTAGAGCAGTAGGCAAGCATGAGTTAATACACCCAGACCATATTTTACATCATTCACCTTATACTCTCAAAGCATTGCTGGAAAGGCACGGATTTAGTGTAGAAAGTTACTTTAGTTTTGTTAATGGCGGACAAGGGTTAGCAGCGTCTGTGGCTAATTGCCTACTTTATATTTACCCTCAACTGGCTGAGGGGATTGGTGTTATTTGTGTGCCACAATAATTGAGAATTAATTTATGAAAATTGTTGCTTTAACTAGTGTTTCCGGTCCATATATCTTTGCCCGTTATTCTTCCTTTGCCAATCAATCAAGACATAATCTGACACTTATAGAATTAGGAGCATCCTCAACTACTTATCCGTGGGAGCATCCCAATGTTACACCACCCTATAAAAGAGTAGTTTTATCAGATCAGCCTGCAGAAGTTCAACCTATTTTGCAACTTTTAAATCATCTACTCAAAGCTGTAAATAAAATTCGTCCTGATGTGGTAATCATTCCTGGTTATGCTCGTCCTGCCATGCTTGTTGCTTTATTATGGTGTCTTTACCATAGAAAAACTGCTATTCTTTTATCAGAAACCACAGAAAATGATGAACCTCGTTCATGGTGGAAGGAAAAAATCAAAAAGTTACTAATTAGTAAATATCAAGCTGCGTTAGTAGGAGGAAATCCCCACAAACGTTACTTAATTAAGTTAGGAATGCCCGCAGATGCCATATTTTTAGGTTATGATGTGGTAGGTAATGAAGTTTTCCATCCTGATCAGATAAAATCCTTACCTTCTCCATTAAATAAACCCTTCTTTTTAGCTATTAATAGATTTGTTCACAAAAAAAACTTACCGTTCTTATTATCAGCTTATGCTGATTACCGTAAATTAGCAGGTAATCAATCCTGGGATTTAGTATTATGTGGTGATGGTGAATTACGAGTACAATTAGAACAACAAGTGACTAATCAAGCAATTCAGGATTATGTTCATCTTCCTGGTTTTCTACAACAGGAGCAACTTTTACCTTATTTTGCCCATGCTAGTTGCTTTATTCATGCTAGTATTCAAGAACAATGGGGTTTAGTAGTCAATGAAGCTATGGCAGCAGGTTTACCTATATTAGTTTCTAACCGTTGTGGTTGTTATGAGGATTTAATTATGGAAGGTGTGAATGGGTTTGGTTTTGATCCAGAAAACACCCAACAACTCACGGAATTGATGTGTAAAATCAGTTCTGGACAAGTTAATTTAGCGGAAATGGGCAAAGCTGCATTAGCACACATTCAAAAGTTTTCTCCTGACTATTTTGCTCAAGGACTAATTCAAGCGGTTAATTATGCCTTATCCTCAGATTAATCTATGAAAATATTAATTGTTATTCCCGCTTTGGGCAATGTTTATGGTGGAACATCTAAAATTGTTCTTGAATTAGCAGAATCTATTGGTAAATTAGGTGTTGATGTTGATGTTGTCGCTACCAATGCCAACGGAGAAAAAACTTTAGATGTGGATCTTAATCAATGGATTATACAAAACCATTATGGAGTCAGATATTTTTCCTACTTAAATTTTATAGATTATAAGTTTACTTTGTCAATGAGTCAATGGTTATTTAGCAATGTATCTAGTTATAATTTAGTGCATACTCATGCTGTTTTTTCCTATCTGGTTCTTGTTGCTTATTGGATGTGTCAACTACACAAAATTCCTTATATTGCCACACCTCATGGAATGCTAGAACCTTGGGCATTGGCTTATAAAATATGGAAGAAAAAGCTTTATTTTAATTGGTTAGAAAAACCTGCCTTACAAAAAGCTAGTGCTATACAAATGTTAGCTTCCACAGAAGCAGAAGGAATCAAAAACCTCCATTTAAAGCCACCTTTAGTGATTGTTCCCAACGGAATTCATAGAGAAGATTTTGCATCTCTTCCCGACCCAGAAATCTTTTATCAGCAATTTCCAGAAACTAAAAATAAAAGATTAATTATATTTTTAGGACGCATTGATCCCAAAAAAGGATTAGACTTATTAGCACCAGCCTTTGCCCAAGCATATCAGAAATTTTCTGATACGCATTTAATCATTGCAGGTCCTGATAACACCGGATTTTTACCCACTGCTGAAAGCTACTTTATCAAAGCAGGTTGTAGCCATGCTGTCACCTTTACGGGAATGTTAACAGGTAATATCAAATATGCAGCCTTAGCAGCAGCTACAATCTATGTTGCCCCTTCCTATTCTGAAGGTTTTAGTATGTCAGTATTAGAAGGAATGGCTGCGGGTTTACCCTGTGTCATTACCACTGGTTGTAATTTTCCCGAAGCGGGTGAAGCTGAAGCTGCTATAATTGTGAATATTGATGTTGGTAGCATAGCTAAGGCTATAATTCAACTTCTAGAAGATGATCAACAGGCCAAGAATATGGGCTATCGCGCCCGGCAGTTTGTATTAGATAATTATACATGGGATAAAATAGCATCAAAAATGATCTCCATTTACGAAAATATCATTCAAAGTCATAATTTAAAGTTCTAATTTTTAGAACATTTCAGGCAATGAAACACAGGAGATAATCATCATGTATCAAAGTGAAGCACCTCCGCAAAAAAACCTGCCAACGATGTATGATTTACCCAGTGAGGGTGACAGTGAGGAAGAATTAGAATCCACAATTCATCCTCGTCCACCATGGGAAACCATGCCCACAATGTATGATTTACCTAGTGAGAATCCAGAGGAGCCAGGTTTGCCAGACGAATTTCATGACTTTCAACCGCAATTATTAAGGGAAACCTGCCAATCTCCGGTTTATTCCCAGGAGGAAATATTCATTGGTACAGATTTAAACTTATATTATGATGCTCACCATTATTCATGGTATAAAAGACCAGATTGGTTTTTAGTGTTAGGTGTAGCTACTTCTGAAAAACAGGAGGATATGCGTTGGAGTTATGTAATTTGGCAAGAAGGATCAGCTCCATTTTTAATAGTAGAATTATTATCACCCGGTACAGAAGCAGAAGATTTAGGACAAACATCAAGAAGCGCGAATAAACCACCGACAAAATGGCAGGCTTATGAACAGTATTTGCGATCGCCATATTATGTTATTTTTGATAGGTATGAAAGTAAATTACGGGTGTTCCAATTAGTTGGCACAAAATATCAAGCCGTAGAACTTGCAGAACCAAAATTCTGGTTTCCTGAATTAAAATTAGGAGTAGGAGTGTGGTCAGGCAAATATCAAGATACGGAAGGTTTGTGGCTACGTTGGTATAATCAAAATGATGATTGGATTCCCACTCTTGCTGAAAGAGTAGAACAGGAAAAACAACGAGCAGAACAGGAAAAACAACGAGCAGAACAGGAAAAACAACGAGCAGAACAGGAAAAACAACGAGCAGACAAACTAGCTGAAAAGTTGCGGGCTTTGGGGATAAATTTAGATGAAATTTGAAGTAATTTAAACAAGGAAGCCAGGAAAATTATTCCTGGCTAACAGCTTGGTTTTGCTTTATTAAATGCAGTATAGCTTAAAAAGCGATCGCTCTGGTTTCTCGACTATTGAAAAAACGATTTGGAGCGATAGAGCGATTTCTAGGTCGCGCTTCGCTATCGCGCCCGGCAGTTTATATTAATGTAAGTTGCTAGTTAGGTAAATTTTCAGAAATGGCTAACGCCACGCTTCGCTATCAGGATGTCCAGGATTAAAGGATGAACAGGATGAAACCAGAGTTTTTATTACCAATTACCTAGTATATGGAAGGAATTGAATATTAATGACTTAACTATTAAGTAGAGGGAGGCAAAAACAATGACTGTAGCTCTAGACAAAACCATAATCTATCCCGACGGCGATGGTCAGCCCATGGCAGATAATACCAAGCAATTTCGCTGGATTGTTCTGATTAAAGAAAATCTCGACTCCCTCTTTGCCAATGACGAGACCGTTTTTGTGGCAGGATATCTGCTGTGGTATCCCGTTGAAGGTCGTCCCGATATTCGTGTCGCCCCCGATGTCCTCGTGGCTTTTGGCCGACCCAAAGGCGATCGGGGGTCATACCGGCAATGGCAAGAAGATAATATTGCCCCTCAAGTAGTGTTTGAGATTTTGTCTCCAGGCAATACCCTCAAGGAAATGAGCCGTAAATTGTTATAAGAAAAATGCCGAAAACCCTTGAAGATGTGACTGACTCAGGAAGTCACATCTGTGCTTTAGACAAGGGATGAATGCTAGTTGCAGGATTTATCCTGCATTGACGTTAATCGCGTTGCTGCT
>OGVQ01000094.1_pt1 | contig 20691 bp, 15 predicted proteins | sample 1575801 | NCBI WGS metagenome assembly OGVQ01 (sample SAMN07581550, study PRJEB24739) | freshwater metagenome | place: Singapore | collected 2015-04 | reverse complement strand
ATCTACACATAGCGGCCCACTCTTTCCCTACACGACGCTCTTCCGATCTTAAAGTTAAAGCAACAGTTTCATCATTTTCTACTGTGGTATCAGCAGTAGAGTCAACGATGACGGTAGCAGTGGATGACCCCTCCGCAAAGGTGACGGTTTTTGTGGTTTCTGCGGTAGCAATTCCTGTATAATACTAGAAATAATTAATGATAAGGTAACTATTGCCGGCAAAATAATCAGCTTTGGATTTGGTGGAGTAACTACTGAAAAAGCCTTTTGACGGTTACTTAATATATTTATATTTAATGACCTATTCTCTGATAATTTTGTTGGTGATTTGATTATTTCATATTTAACTTGATTTGCATCTTCAAAAAATGAAACATTATTTTTATCACTAACTGCTGTTAGATATAATTCTAGATTACTTTGATTTTTTTTTTGATCAAGGTTCAATTTATCCAATTCAAAATAAATTTCTTCTTTTAATGGATGATGTTGTATGATCCAACGACGCACTAATTCTATTTTAATTTTCTCTCCTGTTTCATCCAAAAAACCATTAGTTTTGAGAAGTTGTTCTGTTTCTATAATTAATTTATTATCTAGCTCATTTGTTAATCTTGCTATTATTGCTAAATAATTTTCTGAAGTCTCTTGAGATTCTGCAATTGCTGAAAAAACAATTTTTTCTGCAATAGAAAATCCATCCCAAAACCAAGCTAAACCAGCCCCTGCTAATTCAACTACCTTATTTATAATAGCTTCTACGTCTTCTCGATTAACTGTCCAATTATCATTTTCTCGCGCTCTACCAAAAATACTAAAACATATTGCCTGAATAAGATAAGGATGTCCTGCTGATAGATTAAAAATTTCTTTTATTGCATCCTCCTCATACTCAAGGATATTTTCGGCTGGTTTAATAATCAAATCTTTGGTACTGTTCTCATCTAATAGCCCAATTTCTATTGCAGGTACATCTTTAAAAATTTGTTTTGTTTTAGGATTATTTATTGATTTTTGTTCTATAAATAAAATGAAAAATAGTTTATTATTAGTGCTGATTATTTTAGTAAGAGATTTATTAAAATGTCTTAATAATTCTGGATAATCATTATTTAATAATGCGTCAAATTCATCAAGTAAAAATACTATATTTTTATTTTCTATTAATTGATACACCTGGGGCAAAAATTCATTTAAAAAAACTTGAGAATCAGATTCCAAGTCTGTAATTACAGGTAATTTTATATTCTCTTTATCTAAACACAGGTCACTGACCACTTGTTGCGCTAAATCTGCTAAAATCTTGCTTAGTGGTTCTTGAGAGTAATAGTCTAAACTAAACCTAACAAAAACAAACTCTTTCAAATCCTGCAATTTTCGAGGGATATTTCTCAGGACAGATGACTTACCAATACGTCTTTGTCCATAGCATACGATGATTTGTTGCTGCTGTTGAAGATGAGTGGTAATAGAGGAAAACACATCCCCCCGTCCAAACAAAAGTTGTTGGTCAATAGGACGGCCAACAATATAAGGATTTCTTTGATGTTTGGGAAAAGTAATCATCCTTTCACAATACCTCTGAAAAACCACTACGATAACACATCTCAAGTATTAATTTCATCAGTTAAATTACTTAGAAGTTGTTTGAAAAGTTTTAGGTTGTGATTTTAGGCACTTACAGATCTAAGGCTACGGTCTACAGTCTCATCAGGTTGCCTAATAGGGTTTTAATGCCCCTAACCCCCAATTCTGGGGGAATAAGAACTTCAAAGTCCCCCATTTTACCCCCAAACTTGGGGGTCACGGGGGCAGGGGATTTAGGGAGATCTAAAAATATTTGATACATCATGATGGACTTTTCAAACACCCTCTTATTTAATTTCTACAAATTTACCATCCTTAATTTGCACAAGAATAGATTCACCTTGACGTTCTCTTTCTTTTGTAAACTTAAGTGGATAGCCTGATGTTTCACTACTATTGAGGGTTACTTTTTCTAATCCTTCTAGTACTGTAGTCCGTGATGGATTGTTAGATAAAGTTTTAATAAAAGCCTGAGTTGCATCATAGCTAGTTGCAGTCCGCCAACTAATACCTCCTCCCCATATTTTATCTGATGCTTGGGCAAAAGGTTTAGCTTCTAATGTTTCTCTAAACCAGGGTATAACAATTATTAAACCCTCTAAATCCTTACCACCTCTGGCTAAAGTTTCATTATTATAAAGAGTATCTCCACTTACCATTTTTAATTGTCGTATTGGCGGATTTTGAGGACTATTTCTGAGTGTTTCGTTCCTAGAGCTAATCTCCTTAGCAATGTTAATGGCAATACCAGTGCTTTGTGTATCTGGGAATAAAAGCACCACTTCTCCTTCATCACCATATACACTTTTAGCAACTTCTTTCTCTGCATCAAATGTAGTAGCAGTTAAATCAATCATGGGTTTACGAATTACCTCACCCCCTAATTTTTCAAATTGATTTGTGAATATCTCTCTGATACTATTGCTATAGGGGCTGTTAGGGTTGGCAAAAATTACTGCCTTTTTTAATTGCAAATTCTTATAAGCATATTTAGCGAGTTTTCTACCTCCACTTTCATCAGAATAAACCGCTCTAAAGAAAACTGGGTTATTTAGTAAAATGCTAGTGCTAGTTGGTGAAATAATTGGTAATCTTGCGTTTGCGTATTCTTCTAATGCAACTTGAGTAGCATCACTAGAATTATGTCCAATTATTCCCAGTATTGAAGTATCTTTCACTAATTCTTTAGCCACTTGTTTAGCTTGATCCTTGTTACTATCATTAGCAATGACTATTTCTAGTAACCTACCATTAAGGCCTTTATTTTTACTAAATTGATCTTGTGCTTGCGCCACACCACGTAAAATTTCTTGAGCATCACTTGAATTTGTACCTATTGGTACGACTACTGCTAGTGTAAAAGGAGAACCTGCTTCACGAGCTAGGGCATTGTTATAATAAATTACTACTTCTGGGTCATTTCTGTTTGCCTGTATAGCTTGTTTAAATAAATCTGCTGCTTGTTGATAATTTTTTCTTTGGAAAGCCTGAATACCTTGATCACGGAATCTATTATTAGTGTTAGGAAATAGGGTTCTTTCGCCTCTACTAATTCTACTATTATCTGCTACACAAAAAAATCCAAATTCTTTTTTTTCACCTGCTGGACAAGTTTTGAAACCTGGAGAAATAATTAAACTCACAACTGCAATTGCGATGCCAGTTACCCCCCACTTCAGCCAATTTGTATTTGCTGTAGGAGTTTTATTTTTAAGTGTTGTATCTTCTTTTTGATTTGGTAGATTAGTGTTGGGGGTATTAATTTCTTCTCGTCTTTCTCTAGCAAATTCGTTATTAGGATCAATTTCCAGCATTAACTCACACTGTTCTATTGCCTCAGTCCGTTTTCTATTAACTATCAACTTATGTATATATCTTTCTCTTGTGTTCAAAAGTCCTTTTTTGCTACGTTCTGAATCAATTTGGTAAGCTCTTGTGTAAACTTCTATAGCTTGCTCAAAATTTTCATTTTTTGAATATTGTTCAGCTATGTTCAATAAAGGCTCTAAAACAATATCTTGTTGATGATTAATAGAATAAAATAAATAAGCTCGGTTATACAGTTCACAGGCTTTATCAAGGGCTTGAATACTTAAATCTTCAATCTTTAAATATTCTGCGGCTAAAGATTTTACAGTTTCAAAGTTATTAGGATTAAGGTGTAACGCTTGTTCATACAGATGTAATGCTCTGTCAGGGTGACTTTGTGCTACTGAATTAAGATTATTAACATCAGTTTGATTGGTGCTTTCTACATTCTTAATTTCTTGTTCTAACGGATATTCTTTGCATAACAACCGACGAACTAATCCCATTTTAATTTGACATCTTGTATCATCTAAAAATTCATATTCAACTAATTGTTCGTGTGCTTTTATCAAATATTTTGTTGACACTATGCCATATCTTTCTAATAGGGTTAGTGGTTGTTCAGGAATAGATTGATTTTGTGCAATAGCTCTCTTTTGAGCTTCTGCTACTGCCGAAAGAATAATTTGCTGTTCAGGAGTCAGTCCAAACCAGAAGTCTAAAGCACCTTGAGCCATTTTAAGTGCTTCATTTACATTATTTTCAACATCTTGATCAGTTATATTTAAAGAATCAGGTCTTGGATTATTGGCATGGCGTTGTCGTGCTAGACCATAAAGACTAAAGCAAATAACTTGAATAAAATAAGGATGTCCTGCGGATAAATCGAAAATAGCTTCTATTGCTTCTGGTTGATATGTTAAAGCTACTGTATCAGATTGAGTAATTATTTTTTTAGTATTTTCTATATCTAAAAAACCAATTCTATGATATGGTGCTTCACGCAATAAAGAAATCAACTTTGGTAATCTTGAGATATGCCTACCTACAACTGGAATAATAAATAATTTATTATCTTTCTCTATTAATTGGATAATATACTCACAAAAATTCTTACCATCTGTATATGATTCACTTAAAACATCAAATTCGTCGCAGAGAAAAACCAATTTTCTACCACCTAAGTGATCATAAATAGTCGGCAAAAATTGACTAGAGAAAACATTAGTGTCAGATATTACATCATCTGCCAGACTATATAAAAATTCTTCATGTATTGACAGATCCCCTAAAATTTTTTTTGCCATCTCCTGTAAAATTTTTTCGAGAGGTGAATCTGCGTGATGTTGAAAATCAAAACTAATAAAAATAAATTCATCTTTAATAGCTTCTGCAATATTTTGAGGAATAAATTTCAGTATTGAAGTCTTACCAACTCGTCGTTGTCCGTAAAATAAAATTAGTCGTACACTTGGTTCGAGACTATCATTAATCAGACTGAATATATCTTTGCGTCCAAAAAGTTTGTTAGGATCTGTAATTGGATTACCTACTGTATAGGGATTGTTTGGTAGTATATTCATATTTCATCTTCTCACAACTTATAAATTTAATTTCACATCAATCATTTTTCATAAACTTAGTAGAGAAGTTCCACAAAACCTCCCTACTCAAAAGTTTATTTAGGAAATACTGGCACTACTTTTGCAATCCAATCTAAGACAGACTTTACATTCTCTGGATGATTTCCCAACCAAGTAACTACTTTTTTAACCTGCCCTACTTGTCCATGACTGATCAGATTGAGAAATTCTTTTTCTCTATCTTTAATTAAAGTATTTGATGTCTTCAAAATTTCCTCTGTCACCCATTTTTTCATCAGTGATGAGGTGAAAGAGTAAAACGTTCCTGTGTCCGTAGAACTAGAAGTAATTACACCCCTATCTTCTAATGTACTCAACCAGCGTCTATGTTGGGTAAGAATACGTCCTATACCACTCAAATTAAATTTAATCTCCTCTATATGACCTTCCATATCTAACAAGGCTATTAGCATTAATAAGGCTTGGTCTATTTCACTACATCTGTCCCAAATGGTTTGAAAAATTTGTTGCGTATCTTTTTCAAAACCCCTAGCAAATGTCTTAATATTAGGCGTATTACCGGGTTGTATCTGTCCCCATAGCAAGAAACCAGCAGTTTGTACTAAAGTCGGATGTCCACCTGTAATATTGATAATTTCGCCCCGTAACGTTGGTGGTCTAATTATTGTCAATAGTTCAACCAACTCCCTCGTAGTAAATAGTTTCAGAGATTGAAATAAGTAGTGATTGTACCAGGGAGAAGCATTAGGATTAGGTTTAGGACCACAATCAGGTTGACTCAGGGGTTGAAGTGAGGTAACAATCATGGATAGATATTGACTTTCTGGTACGGCAACAGCCAAGTTACGACATTGGGCTAAAAATGTTCCCATTTCCGCTTCTGTGTATTGATCATTGCTTACTAAAGCTGCATCTAAATCATCTACCAACAATAATAAAAATTTACCTTTGTTCCCTAATCTCCCTAGTGCTTGGCGTAAACTATCATTTGTAAATGTGTTTTCAAGTAAGGGTTTAATTTCCGCTTGTAATTGCGGTTCGCTGTCTAATTGATCACACAGCAGAGTTAAGACCTCGCGCCAAAAACCAGCAGGAGTGAAGGGAATGATGTTTTCGCAGCTAAGTAAAACAATGACAACCTCGGATGGATCTATACCATGTTCTCGCAATGCTTGTTCAGAAGCAAGTTTCCGTAAAAACGAGGTTTTACCCATTCCCGGTCCACCCCAAAGGGCAAAATGACTACGGGCACAGATTTGGTCAAAAGCAAAGTTAACTTCTGATATGCGTCCCACAAAATGTTCTGGAGGAACTGGTTTACCTGGAAAAAAGGGATTGGCCATGGTGAATTTTAATAGTTCGATAAATTAAGATTTTTGCAACAATATAATATCAGTAGTGTACTTGTTTTATCTATTAGAAGCAATATGCAATCTGAATTTAACTTCTTTCAGCACTGGTATCCACTCATACCTATAGAAGACTTAGAACCGCAAAAACCTAAACCCATCACCTTATTAGGAAAAAGATTAGTAATTTGGAAACCTACTAAATCAGAAACCTATCGAGTATTTTTGGATCAATGTCCCCACCGTCTCGCACCATTAAGCGAAGGTAGAATAGAAACTAAAACAGGTAACTTAATGTGTAGTTATCATGGTTGGGAATTTAATGAAAATGGTATTTGTCAACGCATTCCCCAAGCAGAAAACCCAGAACTTATCTCCAAAAATCAAGACAATTTTTGTATTATTTCCTTTCCCGTGCGTCAACAACAGGATATACTTTGGGTTTGGCCAGATGAGAAAACAGCGACAATAGCTGAAAATACCCCTCTACCATTATCACCACAAATAGATACAGCAAAAGGATTTGTTTGGTCTTCCTATGTACGAGATCTGGCATACGATTGGGAAACATTAATAGAAAATGTAGCAGATCCTAGTCATGTTCCTTTTGCCCATCATGGGGTTCAGGGTAAGCGAGAAACTGCTCAACCCATACCTCTTAATATTATTAAATCCAGTCCAGATTTGATAGAAGCCAATACTTCAGGGCGTTTGCAAACTACAATTACTTTTCAACCTCCTTGTCGCTTAGAATATACAATTAAGATTGGCAACACAGATAAAAAACTAGGATTAGTGACTTATTGTATTCCTGTTTTACCTGGTAAATGTAGAATTGTGGCACAATTCCCCCGCAACTTTGCCAAAACAGCCCATAAACTCATACCTCGTTGGTGGACTCATATTAAAACCCGGAATTTAGTTTTGGATGGGGATATGATTTTATTAAGTCAGCAAGAGTATTTCTTAAAACAAAAACAAATAAGTGAAAGTTGGAAAACTGCCTATAAATTACCAACAGGTGCAGATAGGTTAGTAATTGAATTTCGCAATTGGTTTGATAAATATTGTCATAGTCAGTTACCTTGGCAGCAAGTAGGAATAAATTCAACTGCCCATTCACAAATCCATGAAAATCGCGCTGTTGTTTTAGATCGTTATCAACAACATACCCAACACTGTAGTAGTTGTCGCAATGCGGTCAAAAATTTACAAAGATTACAAATAGGACTATTAAGCTATTTTATAATTGTTTTATCCGGGGTGACTATTTTACCTGATGAGATGGGTCTCAAAGTTGGTTTACCATTGATGATTACAGCACTTTTAGGATTGGGAGTTTATGCTTGGTTAAAACTTTCATTAATTCCTCAATTCTACTTTGTGGATTATATTCATGCTGAGAAATAATCCCACAATTTTAAAACATATTGAGGACTGATTGACAACCTATTGCCTATTACCGAGCATCTAAATTTTCAGTCCCAAACGCTGAAAATCCTGCTGTACCTCATTCCATAAAGCTTTATTATATGGGTCAGTTTTTAAGGCTTTTTTCAGATAAACTTTAGCTTTTGGGAGTTGTTTTTCCGTGATTAACGCTCTTCCCCTGATTTGATAAGTGATCGCTAACCATTGACGCACCTCCCCATCTGCTGGTAAACGTGCCAGTAAAGCCTCTGCTAGAGCGATCGCCTGGGGAAAACGTTTTTCCTGTAAAAATCGCTGCAACTGTTCATAAGTCTTCCACTTTAACCTTTGCTCTATATCCTGTAAATTGGGTGGCACAGAGGTAAATGTTGTTTTTGGTGCTGCTGGTGCAGTTTTCATTTCTGGGGGACTAGCAACCTCCGTTTTAACAGTTCTAGATTTGGGCTTAATTTCCTCTGGTGGTAACACAGTTTGGAGGAACTTATAAGCCTCAGTCACGGCAATAAATTTATCTTTAGCCTTGAGATCATCTGAATTAATATCAGGATGATATTGCTGTACTAATCGGCGATAGGAGGCTTTAACATCAGTAAAAGAAGCTCCTAACCTTAAACCTAATATACGGTAATAATCTTCAAGATCCATCTTGCTTTACTCCAATTCAAAATTCAAAATTAAAAACTCAAATGGAATTTTCAACCTTGAATTTTGAATCTATTTTTCCTTTTTAGATGCGTTCTTCAATCACACGATCAATTAAACCGTATTCTTTAGCTTCTTGAGCAGACATAAAAAAGTCCCGATCCATGTCTTTTTCAATCTTAGCCAAAGGTTGACCAGTATTATCACAGTAAATTTGATTTAGCTGACTCCTAATTCGCAGAATTTCCCTAGCTTCAATTTCAATATCAGAAGCTTGTCCGCGAGTCCCCCCAGAAGGTTGGTGAATCATAATCCGGGAGTGAGGTAAAGCCAAACGTTTACCCTTTGTACCAGCAGCCAATAGGAAAGATCCCATGGAAGCAGCTAAACCGACACAAATTGTCACCACATCTGACTTGATGTGTTGCATAGTGTCATAAATTGCCAAACCAGATGTCACCATACCACCGGGGGAATTGATATACAAATAAATATCCTTCCCTGGATCATCAGAATCCAGATATAGCATCACGGCAATAATTTGGTTAGCAATCTCGTCATCTACATCTCTTCCTAAGAAAATAATTCTTTCCCGGTAAAGACGATCATAAATGCTAATCCAATCTGTATATTGTCCACCGGGCATCCGGTAAGGAACTTTAGGTACGCCTATAGGCATCTGCGGTACTCCGTTTCTCAGTTGTCAGTTGTTAGTTGTCAGGTGAGGCTATATCTTCTTGCCCCTTACCTCATGCCTTAAAGGACACTTGCCGGTAGGGGGGGATTGGCGAGTTCTTCCTTCTCAAAAACTCGGTCAATTAAGCCGTAGTCCTTGGCTTGGTAGGGAGTCATATAGAACAGACGATCCATATCCTTGCTAATTTTTTCTGATGTCTGTCCCGTAGTGCGAGACAGAATATCAAGCATTGAAGCTTTATTGGCCAAAACTTCCTGAGCGCGAATTTGAATATCCGTTGCTTGACCTTGGGCGTAACTCTTGGGTTGGTGCAGGATAATCGAAGAATTGGGCAAACTAGCACGACAGCCTTTTGTCCCGGCACTAAGAATCATTGCTGCCATACCCATTGCCGAACCGATACAAATGGTGTGAATGGGGGGCTTGATGTATTTCATAGTGTCATAGATAGCGAAGGCTTCGGTTTCAAAACCGATAGGTTCGCCACTGTAACCAGAAGTACCTGTAGAGTTGATGTAGATTTTAATGGGCTTTTCGGGGTCATCAGACTGCAAATACAGCAATTCAGCGACGATTAATTCCGTGACAGCAGGAACTAATGGCATACCGAGATAAACAATTCGCTCCTTCAATAGTAGAGAGGGTAAATCTGGTGGCGGTGTCCGGTAGGAGCTATCGCCGTAATAGGGGGCTTGCACAGCCTTGATGGGAGAATTGTCCATAGCTACTGATCGCCTGAAACTATGCCGTTAATGTATTACATCCTAACGCGATGTTTGAGAGATTTAGAGTGCGGATTTCTCGATGATATAACAGGAGGTAGGAGGTAGGAGGTAGGAGGTAGGTGGAAATGCCTTATCCTGTATGATTTTTAAGTTTCAGTTTGTCAAGTAAGAATTCACGGAACAGGGAAGATACAAGAAAAATGTCTTTCACCCTTCATTCTTCATGATGATAGCGGAGCGTGGCGTTAGCCATACTCCTAAACTCCAGCAATTCTTACAAATCCAAAATCTAAAATCCAAAATCTAAAATTCCTTGATTCTGATAATTTTTGCACAAGTGCCACAGATAAGCACTAAACTAAAAAGTCTTGTATAGCAAAACCTGTCCATTAAAATTAAGTCATTATGTCCAAGGTTCTTGTCTCCGATCCCATTGATCAAGTTGGTATTAATATTCTTTCCCAGGTGGCCACAGTTGATGTTAAAACCACTCTCAAGCCAGATGAACTTAAAGCCATTATTGGTGAGTATGACGCGCTGATGATTCGTTCTGGTACTCGCGTTACTCAAGAAATTATAGAAGCTGGCACAAAATTAAAAATTATTGGCCGTGCTGGTGTGGGTGTGGATAATGTTGATGTTCCCGCCGCCACTCGCAAAGGGATAGTTGTCGTCAATTCCCCTGAAGGTAATACCATTGCCGCCGCAGAACACGCCCTAGCAATGATGTTATCCCTATCTCGTCACATTCCTGATGCTAATGCTTCCGTGAAACGTGGTGAGTGGGATCGCAAAAGTTATGTTGGTTCAGAAGTATACAAAAAAACCCTCGGCGTTGTCGGGTTAGGCAAAATTGGTTCTCACGTTGCCACTGTAGCCAAGGCCATGGGGATGAAACTCCTGGCTTATGATCCATTTATCTCCGCAGAAAGAGCCGAACAACTGGGTTGTCAATTAGTCGAGTTAGAGTTGCTATTCCAGCAAGCTGACTATATCACCTTGCATATTCCCAAAACTAAGGAAACTGCTAATTTAATCAACGCTAGAACTTTAGCATTAATGAAACCCACCACCAGAATTATTAACTGCGCTCGAGGTGGGATTATAGATGAAGCGGCTTTAGCAGCAGCCATTAAAGATGGTGTCATTGCAGGGGCGGCTTTGGATGTATTTGATGCCGAACCATTGGGTGAATCAGAATTGCGATCGCTCGGTAAAGATGTCATTCTCACTCCCCACCTCGGTGCTTCTACTGCTGAAGCTCAAGTCAACGTCGCCATAGATGTGGCTGAACAAATTCGGGATGTGTTATTAGGACTACCTGCCCGCTCTGCTGTCAACATTCCTGGACTTGGCCCTGACATCCTAGAAGAATTCAAGCCCTACATGGAATTAGCCGAAACCTTGGGTAACTTAGTTGGTCAACTCACCGGCGGTCGAGTAGAAACACTTAATATTACACTACAAGGGGAACTGGCAACTAACAAGAGTCAACCCCTAATTATCGCCACCCTCAAAGGACTACTTTACCAAGCCCTGCGGGAACGGGTAAATTATGTTAACGCTAATATAGAAGCCAGAGAACGAGGTATCCGCGTTATTGAAACCAGGGATGCTTCAGCGCGAGATTATGCCGGTTCATTACATCTCCAAGCCACAGGTACTTTAGGTACACATTCTGTCACTGGTGCTTTATTAGGTGATAAGGAAATTCACCTCACTGACATTGATGGTTTCCCCATTAACGTTCCTCCCAGCAAATATATGTTGTTTACCCTGCACCGTGATGTCCCAGGTATTATTGGTAAACTCGGTTCTCTACTCGGCAGCTTTAATGTCAATATTGCCAGTATGCAGGTCGGTCGAAAAATCGTTCGTGGTGATGCTGTAATGGCTTTGAGCATTGATGATCCCCTACCAGATGGCATTTTAGAGGAAATTAAAAAAGTACCCGGCATTCGGGATGCTTATACAGTCACCCTTTAAATATGGACTGTGATTTTTGTGATTTGATGAAGATAATTCAATGATTGGATTATCGTTGATAATCATCACAATCATAATTTATTGTGATGTTTATACCCATCATCTTCATCACAAAAATCATAGTTTGTTTTTCCTTTCCATTACCAATCTAAAATCTAAAATTCTATGGCAAATACTTGGTGGGAACTGCATATTTTATCGGAACTAGATTTAGAAGATACTATATTTTGGCGCTTAGAAAATTTTGGCTGTCGTGGTACAGCAGTAGAAATTAAAGGCAATGTCTTACTAGTTAAAGCTTATTTACCCAGCTTTCAAGCACAACTTTTAGATTTAGCAGCTTTATCATTATTACTCCGTCAAGATGCGCTATGTGTTGGACTATCATCCCCCATACTCCATTGGGGTTTAATAGACGAAGAAGACTGGTCTAGTAGCTGGAAACAACATTGGCAACCTGAAGAAATAGGCGATCGCTTCCTCATTAACCCCGCTTGGTTGCCCTTACCCACATCCATGGACCGCCTAGTAATTCGCTTAGATCCGGGCGTAGCCTTTGGTACAGGTAATCACGCTACCACCCAATTATGTTTAGAATCCCTAGAAATGCGCTTTAGTGAACTTCCCCACTCCTTCATTGGTACAGAAGAAAAAGGAGAACCTTTAGTTATTGCTGATATTGGTTGTGGTTCAGGTATTCTTGGTATTGGGGCAATATTATTAGGCGCGGGTAAAGTTTATGCAGTTGATAATGATCCCTTAGCCGTAAAATCTACTTTTAGTAATCGCGCTCTCAATGATATACGATCTGATGCTTTAATCCCCATAGAAGGAAGTGTCAGCATGATACAGAAAATCATGGATCAGCCCGTAGATGGAATTGTCTGCAATATTTTAGCTGATGTGATTATTGAATTACTTCCAGAAATGACCGCCATTACTAAACCTAGCACTTGGGGAATATTTAGCGGTATTTTATTAGAACAATCAAAAGGAGTTGCAGATGCTTTAGAACAAAACGGTTGGATAGTTGCTACTCTTTGGAAACGCAAAGAATGGTGTTGTTTAAATGCCCGGCGTTGTTAGTGATGCTTAACCAGATAAAATAATCATCTGTCCTCTTGGTGCATAACAAACCATGACCACCATTTCCGAAAGTCCCTTTTCTCCCCAAGAAATCGCCTCAGAAGGCATTAAACCAGAAGAATATACCGACATTGTCCGCCGCCTAGGCCGTCATCCCAACAAAGCCGAATTAGGTATGTTTGGAGTAATGTGGTCAGAACATTGTTGTTATAAAAATTCCCGTCCTCTCCTCAAACAGTTTCCCACCACAGGCCCCCGCATCCTTGTAGGACCAGGTGAAAATGCCGGAGTTGTAGACTTAGGAGATGGACTGCAACTAGCGTTTAAAATAGAATCCCATAACCACCCTTCCGCCGTTGAACCCTTCCAAGGTGCTGCGACAGGTGTAGGAGGTATATTAAGAGATATATTTACAATGGGGGCCCGTCCCATTGCCCTATTAAATTCTCTCCGCTTCGGTAGTTTAGATGACCCGAAAACCCAAAGATTATTTACAGGAGTTGTAGCGGGTATAAGCCATTATGGTAACTGTGTCGGTGTTCCCACAGTTGGTGGTGAAGTCTATTTTGACCCAGCTTATTCAGGAAATCCCTTAGTTAACGTCATGGCACTGGGATTAATGGAAACATCAGAAATCGTAAAATCCGGTGCTGCGGGAATTGGCAACCCTGTTTTATATGTCGGTTCAACCACCGGACGGGATGGCATGGGAGGCGCGAGTTTCGCCAGTGCTGAATTAACTGATGAGTCAATGGATAACCGTCCTGCGGTGCAAGTAGGCGATCCATTTTTAGAGAAATCCTTAATTGAAGCTTGTTTAGAAGCCTTTAAAACCGGGGCGGTGGTAGCGGCTCAAGATATGGGTGCTGCTGGTATAACCTGTTCTACTTCGGAAATGGCTGCTAAGGGCGGCGTAGGTATTGAATTTAACCTAGACAGAGTTCCAGCGCGAGAGTTGGGAATGATACCTTATGAATATCTGCTTTCCGAATCTCAAGAAAGAATGTTGTTTGTGTCCCAAAAAGGACGAGAACAGGAATTAATTGATATTTTCCACCGTTGGGGACTGCAAGCTGTAGTTGCGGGTACGGTTATTGAGGAACCCATTGTCAGGATTTTGTTTCATAGGGAAATAGCGGCGGAAATTCCTGCTGATGCTTTGGCAGAAAATACGCCTTTGTATGAACGGGAACTATTATCAGAACCTCCCGAATATGCAAGAACAGCTTGGGCATGGACTGATGCCAGTTTACCTAACTGTGATATTACCGGGATTGAAATTAATGGCAAGTTGCAATCTTGGCAAGATGTTTTATTAACTTTGCTGGGTACACCTACCATTGCTTCTAAAAGTTGGGTATATCGGCAATATGATCATCAGGTGCAAAATAATACTGTGTTGTTTCCTGGTGGTGCGGATGCTGCTGTAGTGCGTTTGCGTCCTTTAGAAGCAAACCCCAATCTAAAATCTAGCATCCAAAATCTCAAATCCGGTGTTGCGGCTACGGTAGACTGTAATTCTCGTTATGTTTATCTTGACCCCTACGAAGGAGCTAAGGCAGTAGTAGCGGAGGCAGCACGGAATCTTAGTTGTGTGGGCGCCCAACCCCTAGCGGTGACGGATAACCTCAATTTTGGTAGTCCCGAAAACCCCATCGGTTATTGGCAGTTAGCCTCCGCTTGTCGAGGTTTAAGTGAAGGTTGTCAGGAGTTAGGAACGCCGGTGACTGGTGGTAATGTGTCCTTGTACAATGAAACTTTTGATAATCAGGGAAATCCCCAGCCTATTTATCCAACTCCTGTGGTGGGAATGGTTGGTTTAATTGAAGATTTAGATAAAATCTGTGGTCAAGGTTGGAGAAATCAAGGTGATATAATTTACCTTTTAGGTTTACCCATTCAATCCAAAATCCTTCGACCGGTCGAAGTCCAAACTCCAAGATATCAAATTGAATTGGGTGCTTCCGAGTATTTAGCAACGATTCACAATACAATTGCTGGAAACCCGCCTAGAGTCGATTTTGCTTTAGAACGTATTGTACAAAGCGCTTGTCGTGAAGGCATTCGTTCTAGATGGGTGCGTTCAGCCCATGATACTGCTGAAGGTGGTTTAACCGTAGCTTTGGCGGAATGTTGTTTAAGTGGTAAGTTAGGGGCCAAAATTAATTTAGGTATCTCTGCAAATCATGATTCTCGTTTTGATGAAGTCCTATTTGGTGAAGGTGGTGCGAGAATCTTGGTTTCTGTAAGTGCTGAAAATCAAGAAATTTGGCAATCCTATTTACAAGAACATTTAGGAGAAAATTGGCAAAAATTAGGCGTGGTTGCTGACTCGGAAACTGGTTTAATGGTTTCTACCATTGATAACCAAGAAATAATTAGGGTTAGCATTTCCGACATGGGCAACGTTTACGATCAAGCGATCGCTCAACGTCTCACTGTCTATGCAAACACATAAACAGCACGAATGTCAAGGATTAAGCATGAAAATTTACAATTGGTGTTTAATCCTTGACCAAATTACGGTACTGTTGTAGTGGATGGTTAAAGATTTGTTAAGAAAAAGGAAGAAGGTGATAGGTGACAGGTGCTACGCCACGGTGACAGATGACAGTAAGAAGGCAAAAGTTGATTCTTACCCATTACCAATTTCCCATTACCCATTACCAATTTCCCATTACCCATTACCAATTTCCCAGTTACGACACCCCACCAGGAGCAAAAACCAGCATGATTCCCCAGCATCCTATCACCTCTAATCAATCCATCAACAATAGTGAAAACGCCTGTGACAAACCAGAAGAAGCTTGTGGTGTGTTTGGCATTTACGCCCCAGAACAAGATGTTGCAAAAATGACATACTTTGGATTGTATGCCCTCCAGCATCGGGGTCAAGAATCTGCTGGTATTGCTGTCTTTGAAGGAACTCACGTCCACCAGCACAAAGATATGGGTTTGGTGTCTCAAGTATTTAGTGAAGCTATTTTAGAAGAATTACCCGGTAATCTTGCGGTTGGTCATACCCGTTATTCTACCACTGGTTCTAGTCGCAAAGTTAACGCCCAACCTGCGATAGTAGAAAGTCGTTTAGGTAATTTGGCCCTAGCACATAATGGTAATTTAGTCAATACCATACAATTGGGAGAACAATTAGTTAAAAGTAATTTTAACCTAGTTACAACCACAGATTCAGAAATGATTGCCTATGCGATCGCCCAGGAAATTAACTCCGGTGCAGACTGGTTAACAGGTGCAATGAGTGCCTTTAAACGTTGTCAAGGTGCATTTAGTCTTGTAATTGGTACACCCGATGGTATTATGGGGACTCGTGACCCTAACGGCATTCGTCCCTTAGTCATTGGTACATTAGATAGTCATCCGGTGCGTTACGTTCTCGCTTCCGAAACCTGCGGTTTAGATATTATCGGTGCTGAATATCTGCGTGATGTTCAACCAGGGGAATTAGTTTGGATCACCGAAACAGGTTTAGAATCATTTCAATGGCATGAAAAGTCAGAACGGAAATTATGTATTTTTGAAATGATCTACTTTGCCCGTCCTGATAGTTTAATGCACAACGAAACCTTATATAGCTATCGGATACGTTTAGGACAAAGATTAGCAAAGGAATCACCAATTGAAGCAGACATAGTATTTGGTGTACCTGATTCTGGCATACCTGCGGCCATAGGTTTCTCCCAAAAATCGGGAATAGCCTATGGTGAAGGATTGATTAAAAATCGCTACGTCGGTAGGACATTTATTCAACCCACCCAAAGTATGCGCGAAACCGGAATTAAAATGAAATTGAACCCCTTGAAAGATGTCTTATTTGGTAAGCGAGTGGTAATAATTGATGATTCCATCGTCCGGGGAACTACTAGCCGCAAACTCGTTAAAGCCTTGCGTGATGCAGGTGCGATAGAAGTACACATGAGAATATCTTCCCCACCTGTAACCCATCCTTGCTTTTATGGTATAGATACAGATACCCAAGATCAACTAATTGCCGCCACAAAATCAGTTGCAGAAATAGCGAAACAATTAGAAGTTGATACCCTGGCTTATTTGACTTGGGAAGGAATGTTAGAAACCACTAGGGAAGATACAAATAGTTTCTGTTCAGCTTGTTTTACAGGTAATTATCCTGTAGCTATTCCTGAACAAGTGAAGCGTTCTAAATTAATGTTAGAAAAAGCGACAATTTAGTGAGGTAAAAAGATCCCCGACTTCTATGAGCAATTTATCATTGATGGACACAATCAATTAAAGAAGTCGGGGATCTGGGTATGAAAGATTAATATTTATCAAATATTACCACCTTGAAAAATCTGTTGGGCAGTCAAATTCAAATCTGGAAAAGTTGGTGATATGATCTTTTCATCATTTCTAAACTGCCTTACTTGATACTCACCATCAATTAATAAGTAAATAGATATAGTAGGTTGTTTAGGACTACCTATATAACGAATACCTCCTAAACCTAAATAATCAATAATCCAATATTCAGAAATACCAATCTCTTCATAATCTCGTAATTTAGTTAGGTAGTCATCACGCCAATTAGTGCTAACAACTTCAATAACTAAAGGAATAGAAGCAGCTTGAGTTACAGTTGATTGTTTTTGCCACAGAGGTTCATTGACTAAATTAGTTTTGCTTAATAATAAAATATCTGGTACATAACCTGATTCGCTTTCAGGTGGTTTGACTAATGCTTGTTTAGGAATGGAATAAGATAACTTCAGTCTTTTGTATTCAGTTACTAATTCTTCTACCAAGAATCCTAGTATATCTTCATGTGGTCCTGTTGGTTGTGACATTTCCACAATTACTCCATTATGCAGTTCATAGGGTTCTCCATCTGGTTTCCAATCTGCAAATTCTGCAAAGGTTACTGGTTTTTGTAAAACTTGAACCATGATTTATATACCTTAACTTCATTGTTATGGATGATTTAATTATACTTGATAGAAAATGAATTATCGCAACTATCAACACCAGGGCATCACATCATCTAATCGCAATTGCAGGGAGAGTAAAAGAGGCTTAACGGGTGACAAGGCGGTTAAACAGCTTGTTTCATAAGGGATAGAGCCTGAAAGCCCCGTTGAAAAAAGAGGCATTGAGAGGCATTTATGTGTTAAGTAACTTTATTTACTTATTTCGGAATATGTGTAAATGTTTATTTGTAATCAATGCAGCTAAATAAAGTATTTTCAGCATCTTCATGGATGTCAATAGCTTGTATAATAAATTTTCTCAATTCCCAATAAAATCAGTATTTATATTGATGTGCGGGGGGGGGTGAGTGTTAACATACACTGATAAAAAATCATCCACCAAAAGACATATTTTTTTCTCAACCCAATATTTTTTTTAACCAGGAAACTTAAACCATGATTCGTCGTTTTGCTTTAGCTTCCGCCATCTTAATCGCTGCCGGTTCTGCCGCTTCTGCCGCTCCTGCCATGGCAGGTTCAGTAACAAGTGAGATAACTGTCTCAGCTACTGTTCCTAGTAGCTGCTCTATTTCTACGACTCCACTTGCATTTGGCAGTTATGACCCAATCGGGACTAATGCCACCGCTCCCTTGGATATAACAGCAACTGTAACTACAACTTGCACTAATGCTATGGGAACGCGTATTTTGTTAGGACAAGGCGCAAATCCTAGCAGTGGGAGTAGTAATTTCTCCCCAGGGCGTAGACTTAAGAGTGCTGCTGGTGGATATATCAATTATTCTATTTACCAGGATTCAGGACGCGGTATGGTTTGGGGAAATGATGTTAGTACTGGTATGAGCATTAATGGAACTGGTGGTCCACAAGATACTACTATTTACGGCAGAATCCCAGCTGGACAAGCCGCTGATGCCGTTCCTTACTCTGATACTGTAGTAGCTACGATCACTTTTTAATAGCAATCTAATACTTGGATACCCGACCTCTTGAAGAAGTCGGGTATTTGTTATTACCAGTTTGAAAAAGCTTCTGAGCAGTCAAATTCAAATGGGGAAAAGTTGGTGATATTATCCTTTCATCATTTCTAAACTGCCTTACTTGATACTCAGTGTAAAAGTTTATTTGTAATCAATGCAGCTAAATAAAGTATTTTCAGCATCTTCATGGATGTCAATAGCTTGTATAATAAATTTTCTCAATTCCCAATAAAATCAGTATTTATATTGATGTGCGGGGAGGGGGTGAGTGTTAACATACACTGGGAAAAAATCATCCACCAAAAGACATATTTTTTTCTCAACCCAATATTTTTTTTAACCAGGAAACTTAAACCATGATTCGTCGTTTTGTCCTAGCTTCCGCCATCTTAATCGCTGCCGGTTCTGCCGCTCCTGCAATGGCAGGTACAGCAACAAGTAATTTAACTGTCTCAAGTAATGTTCCTCATAGCTGCACTATTTCTACAGATCCACTTAATTTTGATGATTATGATCCGATTACTGGTCCCAATGCTACTGGAACAGGAACTGTAACCGTAGTTTGTAGCTCAGGAACTTCAGCAACTATTACTTTAGGTCAGGGTAGTAATCCTCAAGCTGCTTCTACTGATGCCATCCCACTGCGTAGACTTAAGTTAGGTACTAATTATCTTAGCTATGCACTTTACCAAAACAACACTTACAGTGAAATTTGGGGAAATACCGCAGGTACTGGTGCATCACATACTGGAACTGGTAGTGCATCAGACGTGACTGTTTACGGTGTTATTCCTGGCACACAAAATGTTCCTCCTGGTTCATACAGTGATACTGTAGTGGCTACAGTCAGCTTTTAATCTAAAAATACTTGGATACCTGACCTCTTCCAGAATTCAGGTATTTCTTTGCTGAGAGGTTGTTTGAAAAACCCTAGCCGAACAAAAATTATGGTTTGCATACCATATTATTTATTACTTAATGTTTTACCGTACTTACCAACCAAAACTACTTTTTTTCCTCAGCCTAGTATTTGGCCTATCCCTAAAACCCTCAACAGCTTGGGCAGGTAATTATAGCGTTAATCCCATTAATGTTGTGCTTTCTCCCAGAGTTTCCACTGCTCTGCTGAAATTACGTAATCAGGATACCAGCGCTGGCAGCTTTCAGTTCAAAGTATTCAAATGGGAACAAAATCCCCAAGGAGAAGACAAACTCACTCCTACTGAAGATATTATTTTGTTTCCATCTCTACTTTCCGTAGAATCCCAGGGAGGACGGCAAATTAGACTCGGTTCTAAAGTTCCCATTAATACTGTTGAAAAGACTTACCGACTGATTGTGGAAGAACTACCGACAAAAACCAGTCAACCCACTGGGAATGCACTCCAAGTCTTAACTAATTTAAGTATTCCTATTTTTCTACAACCGAGCCAAATCAACCAGTCAGGAAAAATGGGACAACTAGCAATCAAAAAAGGTAATTTATCTTTTGAGATTAATAATACTGGTAATGTCAATCTTCGTCCACAGCAAATTACAGTGCAAGGACTAAGTGCCACAGGGGCAAAAATTATTGAAACTGCTGTTAATAGTTGGTATATTTTAGCGGGTAATACTAAATCCTACAGTGTAGAACTACCACCTAAAGAAAAATGTAATGGGGTCAAGAAACTGGTAGTAGAAGTAAAAACTGCAAAAACCACCTTTAAAGAAACCCTAGATACTCCCCAGGGCGCTTGTGCTACTGCTTACCCCCCCTTATCGTGACTGGGAAACAGATCGGAAGAGCGTCGTGTAGGGAAAGAGTGTGCCTCTATGTGTAGATCCCGGTGG
>OGVQ01000093.1_pt1 | contig 20782 bp, 20 predicted proteins | sample 1575801 | NCBI WGS metagenome assembly OGVQ01 (sample SAMN07581550, study PRJEB24739) | freshwater metagenome | place: Singapore | collected 2015-04 | reverse complement strand
AGCAGCAACGCGATTAACGTCAATGCAGGATAAATCCTGCAACTAGCATTCATCCCTTGTCTAAAGCACAGATGTGACTTCCTGAGTCAGTCACATCTTCAAGGGTTTTCGGCATTTTTCTTATAAACCTCAAAGATTTTCCTTTACAGAGGCATATGATACTTTTGGTATACCTGATGCCTTGCCAAAGTTACCATTAACATTCGGTGGTTAATTCGAGCGATCGCTGTCCCTAAATCCCTAGATACCCGACTTCTTGAAGAAGTCGGGTATCTGAATAACTCTAATCGCACCAAAACAAGGTTGCTAATTTGACGGTGATTAATTGTCTGAATCAGGATTTCCAGGATTTTAGGATTTCCGGGATGAGGTATTCGGTGGTTAATTCGAGCGATCGCTGTCCCTAGATCCCTAGATCCCCGACTTCTTGAAGAAGTCGGGGATCTGAATAACTCTAATTGCACCAAAACAAGGTTGCTAATTTGACGGTGATTAATTTGATAGCGTAGCGTGGCGCAAGCCCAGAATTTGAAAGTTTTCAACTATCCTCTAAATAGTCCCTAATAATCTCTAAAATCACTTGTTCAAGCTCTGGAATTGTAGATGGGATAATTTCATCTTTAATATGCTTATGATCTGCGTAGCCCAAATCAGGTTTGTGTTTTGCATTATCATAGCGAAATATTAAGTTGTTTTCATTGTCTTGATAATGGAATGAATAAGAGAGCTTTTCTAATGATTCTTGTAGATCAATGTATTCTTTGAAAAATAAGCGGCTCCCTGGTAAAAATTCTAAATTTCCCTGGATAAACCCGACATAGTTTGATCTAGCATCTACTGAAAAATTAAAGGATGTAATCCACCCTTGGTTCACATATTTTTGAATAATGACAACAATATTAGCTTGGTAATTGTTGAGTGACATATTCTATAGTATCCAACTTTTGTAAAGCATTAATTAATTTCTCCTTAATTTTAATTTCTCCTGCCCAACTTACATATTCATCGTCCCCTCCTGATAGGTTTTCTGCTGTCCAATTAGTCCAGAAAAATTCCGATGAAACTTGATATTTTGTTTCAAATTCTTGCAATAATTTATTAGTTTTCTCTAAGGATCTTTGTAAATTTTTAATCTCAGATTCAATAGCTCCTTTAATTAGGTTTTCGACGATTTCAACGTCGGGAGAATCAGATTTAATTTGTACTTGTAACATAAGGTTTACTGTTTGTCGTTACTAATTGATTGTAACATTTGTCTGATAGCGTGGTGCAGGGAAATTGTCTGATAGCTTGCAAGATGTGATTTATCATTTTAAGCGATCGCTTTCTAGTATCAAACATTAATTATTTAAAATCACCAGTGCCTAAAAGGTTGTGCTGTTGCTTAACTCAACCTACAAATTACTCCTGTGTTTCTTCTTCAGTAAAAACAGGAGGCCATAATTCAGAAATAGGCAATTCCCAACCTGGTAAAAGTTCAGGTAAAGTTAAAATATCATTGTTTCTAAAAACAACTGGTTCACCTAATGTGCGATAAACTGTAACAGTTTCTTCATCAGGATCAATTAAAATTCCTACTACAGCACCTAAATTAATAAAATTAAGAATCTTCTTTTTTAAAGTCTTAATTCTATCACTTTGAGATTTAATTTCTACTACTAAATCAGGTACGAGTTCACCAAAATAACGGGGACTTTGACGCAACCTTGCAGCACGGACAAAGGAAACATCGGGAGCAGTTAAATTACTATCTGGTAAAATAAAACCACCCGCAGAATCAAATACTCTTCCTAAGCGACGGGGATAAACCCAGTTAGCTAATACTCGACTAAAAAGAATACCAATTTCACTAGATACAATATCCGATGGACCCACAATAGAAATTCTCCCATGTTCTAATTCTAGATCATAATCTAAACCTGCATCATTGATAGCAGTTTGCAGTTTTTCTACATCTTTAATAGTCATGATCGGCATAATTTGGGACTCCTGAAAGATAAGATATAGTTGACTAATATTTTACATTAATTATTGTGAACTGTAAAAATATGCTGTAAAAGCTCATTCTTCATAATTTCAATCGCTGTCCTTACATCCCTAGATCCCCGACTTCTTCAAGAAGTCGGGGATCTGAATAACTCTAATCGCACTAAAACAAGGTTGCTAATTTGACGGTGATTAATTGTCTGAATCAGGATTTCCAGGATTTCAGGATTTACAGGATGAGGTATTCGGTGGTTAATTCGAGCGATCGCCCCTGCTAAATTCTTGAGCGATCACCTCCCCTTTCGTAAACATCGCCCCTGCCAAATTATTGAAGAGCGATCGCTGTGGGAAATTGTCTGATACTTGACAGGATCTGAAATAACTCTATTGATGAGCGATCACAATTTTAGAGAATGAAAACGCCCTGCTTTTCAAGGAGGATCTGCGGGTGTCAAGTCCCACAAGAAAAAGTTTTCAAACAACCTCTAAAAACCAAAGGAGAAAACTGTATCATTAAAGTCATAATCATTTGGGAATACTCGCAAACTCCACCAGTCAAAAATTCATATCTTGTAGCAAATCCTCGCCCCAGAGGGTTTTACTTGTGTAAGTTTGACTACTCATTAGGCCAATTCCATTTGGATTTAAAGCACGCGCCTGCAACTAAACACGTAAAGTCCTCTCCGTTAAATCTGTATATGGTCTTCCACCCAACAGACGCTGAGTTTTTGAGATAAACTTCGTGATTCGGTGCTTTATCATGTTCTCCCTCAAGTGTATAGGTTCCTTTTTCGCAATCAAATTCTCCTGTGTAAGAATAATAAATATCTGGACTTGGAAACAACAACTTACGAGGAATCCCGACTTCATGTTTAACTGTAAATTTGATGGTGGGATAGGTTTGTTTTATTATCAATTTAATACCATTACTTGATGCAATAGCAGAGTCAACAAATGTACCGTCCGAAGTAACTTCAGTTGATGTACCAATAAATGGACGCATGGTGACATTGTTGCTCCCCGTTTTACAGACAATAGTAACATCAGTTCTTGTCCGGTAACTTTTACCGTCTACATCAAATCCCCTGTTATCTCCGCTAAACCACTTCTTCCTTAGTGGTACTTTTACTATTTTCCCCGGAATAAAAGTTGTGTAACGTATGTACCATGTTTTAGAATTTGATGATTTTTGAGCCTGGGCTGGTAGTATATTAACGTTAACTAAACTTAAACCAAAGACAGTAGATACAGTAATGGCAGAAACAGCGATCGCAGATGATATGATCTTATTCATGTCAATTCCCCCGTTTGAATAACGTACAAATTCTTATTGGGAGTAAATGCAGATAAATATGAAATTTACTACCCGACCCACAATAAAATTACAATAGTTTTAAAACATACTGAATTTAATACGCCTAAAAGAGGATGTCAAGACTTCAAAAGTATGTAAAAGCTGTAAAAAGTCTCTAAAAGTAATATCCTGTCATCCATAAAAATCTTTACAAACGCTATTAGTCAAAAATTTACCTCTTGCACCAAACCCACGAAAGCGGGTTGTGTAGCCATGACTTCTAGTCACCAGGCTAACAAATTTACAACCAGCGCAGATGGGTTTTGTCTATTTAGTTTCACTATAAGATTTATTACAATCATGATAAAGTATCAAAAAGTCTTGAATTGAAAGAGGGAGTAGTGTTAAATATTGAAGAAATAATTGAAATTGCAAATAACCAAGTCTTTGAGCATCAAGGACGACATCTCAATGATTTACAAATAGCTATCCTAGAAGGGATACTACAGGGTAGAACTTACGCAGATATTGTTATATTGGCGATCGCTTCTCCAAAAGTATCTCCTTGGGAATAACAGTGTAATTGTAAACTTTTTTGTCGTTGTTATTTATATACCGTAAGTTTCTCCCCAAAATCTATTTCATTAGCAATCTTAAATGCTCAATAGCGCGATAGTGAAGCGCGATCTAATAATCGTTCTTGTTTTCATCCTGGACATCTTGATTCTGACAAGTTTCTTCTGCCTATACCATAAAAGTGCTATATTTACATAGAACCCAGGCATAGTAAAAATTTTCTGCTGATTCTGTCCAAAGACAAAAACACTCGATTAAGATAAAAATGTCTTAAGTTAAGGGTAAAAATCAATGGATGTCAAGCTAGTATTAGTGGGTTTAACTGTTATATTTACGATTTCGTGCCTATTCTTTGGTACGAAAAATGGCTTTTATGATTCCGACAACTATCATGGTAATGGTTCTGCACATTAAAAAGAGTTACATTGTTTGTTTCCAACTTTTAGAACTTTGCTGAGGAATATTGCTAAAAGCCAAGTTTCTCAGCTATTAGTTTAAGGGTAGAAACATGAGGGATAATTTATCAACTGATTTTGGTGCTGACGCTGAGGAAACAGGTCATGAGTTGGAATGTTTGCCCTATAGTGTTCAACATCAAGACGAAGGAGTGTGTCTGCTGATCAGGATGGGGCCACACCGTATCCTGTTAGATTTTGGTTTAACAAATATTTTACCTCTAGTAGAGGAAGTGACCCAATCAGCGGCTTTAGCAGATTTGGTTTTAGTTAGTCATGCTCATCCAGATCATGCTAGAGGACTGTTAGAATTAAATGAGGCTTTTCCTTTTTTACCTATATATGCTAGTGAGGTAACGACAAAGTTATTACCACTAAATTGGCCAGAGGCACAATTGCAAGGTATTCCTAAATTTTGTCAGGCGTTACCATTGCGATCGCCCATAGAAATAAAAGAAAATTTAATTGTAGAATTGTTTCCCGCAGGTCATTTACCCGGTGCTGTGGCCATTCTCCTCACTTACCACACCCCCAACCGCGATTATAAGTTACTATACACTGGTGATTTTTTCCTCTCTAACTCCCGTTTAGTGGAAGGGTTACGACTCGATGAACTCCGAGGTTTAAATTTAGACGTACTATTAATTGAAGGTAGTTATGGTACATCCCGTCACCCCCATCGCCGTAACCAAGAAAATCAACTAGCAGAAAGGATTCATCGCGCTATTAGTCCCACTGGGATAGAACCAACTTCTTCAGTAATTTTACCAACACCAGCTTTAGGTTTAGGTCAAGAATTACTCATGTTGTTACGTTCCCATCACCACTTTACAGGTAGAGATTTAGACATTTGGGTGGATGGTGCTGTAGCCACTGGTTGCGATGCTTATTTAGAACTTTTGCCCCATCTCCCCGCGTCAGTCCAGAATTTTGCCCGTCATCAACCTCTATTTTGGGATGAACGAGTCAAACCCCGTGTAAGAAGATTAAAACCAGAAAATTTGGCAACTTTAGGCACATCTCCTTGTATTATTCTCACGGATACAACCTCAGATTTAAGTAAGTATTGTCAAGCTAATATAGGTAATTGGCTGATTCTTTTACCGGAAAAAATTGATATTCCAGTGAATCAAGAATATTTAGCACCCACGAAAGTGGAAAGTTATCTTTTAGCACAACATAGTGATGGACCAGGAACAACCCAGCTAATTCATAATTTACGCCCCCAGCACGTAATTTTTGTTCATGGTTCTCCTAGTTACTTGGCGGACTTAACTAGCTTAGAAGAGTTACAAAACCGTTATCATGTTCATTCACCAGCCGCCGGAACTTTAGTAGAATTACCGATAGGAGAAACATTTTTACAACCTGCTGCCCCAGAAACGAGCTATGAAGGTGAGTTGGCAGAATTAGGTACTGTTATTACTATTACCCTCCCTGATGCGGTGACAGCAGATCCCCGGTGGCGACAATTTGCTGATACAGGTTTAATTGCAGCCCGTTGGCAAGGTGAAGAATTAGTATTACGGGGGTTATCTCCACGAGAACTATTAAATCAAAATCACCTGCGTCCTAGTGCTGGGGATGTTGAGTGTTGTGGTAGTTGCCGACACCAAAGGGGACAACGGTGTTGGAATCCCGCCGCCCCCTTATATAATTTCAAAGTTACCCTTGATGGATACTGTCCTGTTTTTGAACGCCTGACATGAATTTAATTAAGGCGCGTCTAATCTGGATTTAGGTCAGTATAGGGGTTATGAATTCGCTCTGCTTCGGGACAATCATCAGTTGTAAGCGGTTCTGAGTAACCGCGTGGCACTGAAGCTAATTTTTGAGTAACAGATCCGATGCTTTCGAGACGAACCATTTCCTCCCAAGAACAAACTTCATCTTCTTCGTCTGTTTCATAGCGTAAAGTCACTAAATCGCCCTCGATATCAATAATGCGGGCCCGCTCTATCCAGCGTTGCTGATCCCGCAAAAAAACACATACCTCCCGCCCGTCGCAACACAGTTGATAAATTTTGCGGTGTAGCATGTAGTGCTTCTGCCTTTTTATACAACGTAGTTAAACCTGTCAAATTTGGGGTTTATACCTGGAATATCAGCCTCTTAGAGGCGAAGTTCGCGGTGGAAACCCAGTAAGTTTAGTGACTCAATTTTAGCACTGATTTTTAGTCATTAGTGTCAGGTGAAATTTTTGGTCTTAAACTTTAGTTTACCGCATTAATTGAACTGCTATACAATTTGTTAACTTCTACAGGGATTTTTCTTTGACTGGAGCTTTTACAGGCAAAAATCGCTATCCCAGTGGAGGAATATTTGACATCCCCTGGCTAAAGCCGAGGAGATTCTACATTCATTGTCAAAACTTGCTCTGCACCAAGTAGACCTGAAACGACCAAATATCGTTCACACACATAATATTTAATTTGTACAGTGCCTAAGTCCTATCTACATAAGTTAAAGTTAAGTTAAGAACTGACGAAAATCTTCATCTTGTTGACTTAATTGTACCCAGTCTAGGTTCAGGGCTTGGAATTTTTGGACTAAGCGATCGCAAGCTGGACGTTCTGTAGCATAGTGTCCGGCATCAATTAATACAATACCACGATCACGACTTTCCTGGAATTGATGAAATTTACAATCAGCAGTCAGATAAGCTTGGGCATTGGTTTTAACTACGGCGGAAATAAAACCTGCACCAGAACCTCCTAAAACAGCCAAACGGGAAATTTGCTGTTGTAAATCAGCCATTGGTGAAAAAATTAACTGAGGTGGATTTAGTTGAGATTGAATATTATTCAGTAGCTTTTCTAATGTTAAACTAGGGTTAATTATGCCCACGCGCCCATAACCTAAACCAGCTTGGGTAGGAACAATGGGTGATACTTCTTGAAGTTGGAGAATTTGGGCTAAAACATCAGCAGTTCCCTCTTCTACTTGATCAAAGTTAGTATGGGCGCTGTAAATACCAATATTATGGGCAAAAGCTAACCGCACCATTTCTGTTAAGGCTTCACCAGTGTGGAAAGATTTGGGGGGGTTAAAAATGAGGGGATGATGGGCAAAAATCAGGTTAGCATGGAGGGCGATCGCTTCCTGCATGACAGCTAAAGTAGGAGTTAAACATACCAATACCCGCGCTTCTGTGTATAAAACACCTGGTTCAACTTGCCAACCGCAATTATCCCAGCTTTCGCACCAAGCAGGATTTGCCCATTCTTCAAACCAGGTAATTAAATCAGCAACTTTCATTAACTTCAAATAAATTAAAAGTATTTAATTATAATTCAGAAGTGTTGAATCCTGCAATAAAACTAAAGTTACGAGCTATATAACTAGAGTTGAGTAAAATCGTTTGCATAGCATATCAGTCTCCATCTCCAGCTTTCCAGGCTATGGCTTTACTAGGTTGAGGATTAGGCAACTTTATGGTAACTAAACCTGCTGCTAGTACGAAAAACATTGATGTCCATAGACAACCAACTAAGCCAAATATTTGATAAACCAAACCGGATAAAACTGTACCCACAAGACGACCACCGGAGTTTGCCATATAGTAAAAACCCACATTTAAGGCAACTTTGTCATCATCAGTAAATGCCAAAACCAGATAGGAATGAACAGCAGAATTAAAGGCAAATACGACACCAAAAACCAGAAGTCCAGCAATAATTACAAGATTAGCAGGTAAACCTAATTGTAGTGCCAGAGCGATCGCACCAGGAACAGCCGTTAATGTAAATGTCCAGAATCGAATAGTTTGAGATTGGGGTGGACGGCCAGAACCAAAACGTTGCATTAGTGTCGGTGCTAAAAATTGAATAATCCCATAACCAATCACCCAACAAGCTAAAAATCCCCCGACCTGATAAAAAGACCAGCCTAAAGTTCCCCGTAAAAAAACTGGTAAAGCCACAACAAACCATACATCTCTAGACCCAAATAAAAAGAATCGCGCCGCCGAGAGAATATTTATTTCTGCACTTTTAGAAAACAACTGGCTAAATTTAACCTTTTTCTTAATTTTACCCATGCCTTTGGGCAGTATTAACCCAGAAAACATAATTACAACCAGTCCCCCAGCCATAATCCACAGGGAATTAATAAAGCCAACCGAACTGAGAAGGGCGCTACCAAGAAAGAAACCTACCCCTTTTAAAGCATTCTTAGAACCTGTTAGTAATGCCACCCATTTAAACAAAGACGATTGAGCATCTTGAGGCACAACTAAGCGAATGGCACTTTTAGAACTCATCTTGGTTAAGTCCTTAGCAATTCCTGAAAAAGCCTGTGCAACCATCACATAGAGGACTGCAAGCCACTGCGCCCACCCTGGATTAAGAAAAGACAGCATCATCAAAGAAAACACCTGTAACCCAATACCAGTGTAAAGAGTCACCTTTAAACCAAACTGAGAACCAATCCAACCGCCGAGAAAGTTTGTAACAATTCCAAATACCTCGTAAAACAGGAATAAAAAGGCAATTTGGATGGGTGTATAACCAATGTTATTAAAATAGAGTAACACTAACATTCGCAAAGCCCCATCAGTTAAAGTGAAGCCCCAATATGCCAATGTCACGAGAATATAATTCTTGAAATTAGAATTAGAAGCAGTAGTAGAAGCCATGATTAAAAATTCAAAATTGTCAATATAGTAGGAGTTAGGGAAATGGGGTAAATTAAATACCCCACAACCTTTATATCAAAACCTTATTTTTGCAAACTTAAAGCCACCTTGCGTGCTAATTCCACCATACGGTTGGCATAACCCCATTCATTGTCATACCACGCCAAAATTTTAACTTGGGTTTCATCAACAACCATTGTCGAAAGGGCATCAATAATTGAAGAACGAGGATCATCTTTATAATCAATAGATACTAAAGGACGTTCTTCATAACCCAAAATTCCCTTTAATGGTTTTTGCTCCGATGCTGTTTTTAATAAACTATTAATTTCTGCAATGTTTGTCGGTCTGACTACTTCAAATACACAATCTGTCAGAGAAGCATTTAACAAAGGAACACGGACAGCTAAACCATTTAATTTACCATTCAATTCTGGATAAATTAACCCAATAGCTGTAGCTGAACCGGTGCTAGTGGGAATTAATGACATACTTGTAGCCCTAGCCCGGCGCAAATCTTTATGAGGTGCATCTACAATAGTTTGCGTATTAGTATTATCGTGAATTGTGGTAATTATTCCATGTTTAATTCCTAACCCTTCATGAATTACCTTTACTACTGGGGCTAAACAATTGGTAGTACAAGAAGCTGCTGTTAATAAATGATGTTTTTCAGGTTCATAAAGATGATCGTTTACCCCCATGACAATATTTAAAGCCTCTTCCTTTACAGGTGCGGCAACAATTACTTTCTGCACACCTCTTTTAAAATATGGATCAAGAGTAGCGGGTGTTCTAAACTTACCAGAACATTCCAAAACTATATCAACACCAAAGTCTTCCCAAGGAACTTCACCAGGTTGGGAATGTTCAGTAAAACTGAGGGATTTACCATCAATAACAACTTTGTTTTCTACAGCTTCTACTTCCGGTTGCCAACGCCCATGTACAGAATCAAATTTGAGCAAATGTGCTGCTGCATCCGTTCCACCTTTGGTTTCATTAATATGTACAAATTCTAGTTCTGTCCAACCCCAAGCAGCACGAAGAGCTAACCGTCCCATGCGGCCAAATCCATTTATTCCTACTTTAATTGCCATAATTTTTATTAATTCCTAAAATTCTTTTTGTTTACGTAACAATTCCCCAAGTGTGAGTTTAAACTCAGACTTACCACCAAATACTGTTCCCACTTTGCCTTTATGTAAATGAACGTAATCAAGTTTGTAAGCTTCCTCTGATAAAGGCACATAGCCAACAGAAACTGCTGTTTTTGCGGCGTTTTTAATGTAGAAGTCTGCAAACTTATAAACTACAGTTTTATTTTTACTAGACCAAAGATTGACATATATAAATAGAGGTCGAGAAAGTGGTTGATATTTAGCTTTTTCTACAGTTTCTGGTGATGGTAGAACTGCACCTTTACCACTATTAACTGCTAAGACTTTTAACTTATCTTTGTTTTCTTCATAGTAAGCATAACCAAAGTAACCCAAGGCATCAGGGTCTTTATTAATACCTGCAACTAACACCTCATCATCTTCGCTGGCTGTGTAATCTTTGCGGCTGGCTTTAGCTTTACCGACAATTGCTTCGGTAAAATAATCAAATGTCCCAGACTTATCACCAGCACCGTATAATTTAATTGGGCGGTCTGGCCAAGAACTACGGACTTGATTCCATTTTGTAATTTTTCCTTCAGCCCCAGGTTCCCAGATTTTTTTTAGTTCGGCTACTGTGATGTCTTTTGCCCAATTGTTTTGGGGATTAACAGCGATAGTTAAAGCATCAAAAGCAATGGGTAGTTCCATATAGCTGATGTTATTCTTTTTACAAGCTGCCATTTCTGACTGGTTAATAGGACGAGAAGCATTACTGATGTCTGTTTCTCCAGCACAGAATTTTTCAAACCCACCGCTAGTACCCGAAATATTTACTTGTACTTGACTTTTATTTTCAGGGTTGGCTTGATATGTTTTGACTACAGCCTGGGTAATGGGATATACGGTACTAGAACCATCTACTTTTATCAGTGTGGCAGTAGTAGAGTTAGTAACTTTTATAGCTTCAGTTGGCTGCTGAATATTGTCGCTAGAATTAGATGTAGTTGTGCAACTGGTTGTTAAGGCTAACATTCCCAGGGTTAGGAATAATTTTTTTGCTGTTTTTTTCACTGATTTTACCTGTATAATTAGTGATTAGACTGCTTTCTCTACGTATCTATCATTTCAAAAAAAATTGATATGTCAATACCTACTCTACCATCAGAGATAAAAATTAATCAAAAAAAATTGATGTATTCTCCAGAAGCAGGTTGAGGGAAAATCAGCGATGATTATTAGTCATTGGTCAATTAGTCCAAGATTGAGTTAAAATGAGGGGTCGCAAACTGAGTAAGTAAAACCCGGATATTCCCCGGAGGTGTAATTGACCAAGTTCATTTTAAAAATTCTCTGGTTAGACGAAAACGTCGCCCTCGCAGTTGATCAGGTTGTTGGTAAAGGTTCTAGTCCCTTAACCAAATACTTTTTCTGGCCTAGAAATGATGCGTGGGAAGAGTTAAAAAAAGAGTTAGAATCCAAACACTGGATTACAGATGTTGATCGTGTGGAGTTGCTAAACAAAGCCACAGAAGTGATTAACTACTGGCAAGAGGAAGGTAGAAACCGTCCTATGGCAGAAGCGCAGTTGAAATTTCCAGAAGTTGCCTTCACTGGTAGCGCCTGATTATTTTAAGTTGGTAATGGGTAATTGGTGATTGGCTTCTGCCGTGAGCGTCAGTCGAACGGTACTGGGTAATTAAGTAAAATTATCACCAATCACCATTCCCCTGTCACTGATGCCACAATTTGATGGTCTTGTGTTTGCTACTACTGGCAATTAATAACCCATCATGACTGATAGCAACGCTGGATATTGAGTCTGTATGACCTGTAAGACTAGCAATCTCTTTATTGGTCTTGATTTGCCCAGGGTAAATCTTCGTTTTCCTTGTCCAAACTTCTCCCCAATAGAATTACGAATCCGTTCATCTTCCTGTGCTTGTTTCTTTGTTTCTTTTTTTCTTTGCTAACATTTTTAGGTGGTCTACCCAGTGGAAGACCACAAATCCTAATTCCTCTTTCCTTACACCAAGCTCTATTTTCCCGGTTGCGGTAAATTTTATAAGAAACGAGGCTGAAAACCCTTGAAGTTAGTACAAACTAACCATAGTTTGTACTTTATAAAACTCCAAATATGAAATTCTGTATCAAATCAATAAGATACAATTATCAGAGGTAACTAGTAACTTGCGTTAAATATACATAAGTGTTAATGGTAATAGAATTTTGATAACAAAACATCTCAACTATTTTATTTGTTTACCTAATTTTGTTAATTGCTGTACTTGATGTTGAAAATTTTCAGGTGTTTAGGTGGAAAATAGGAATTTTTGGATCACACAAGGAAGGGGAGGAAATTTGTAATGTGGTGCTACAGCTATAGCAACTTTGTCAAATTTAACCGCAAAATATTCAATCCATTGCCTAAACAAATACCAATTAGTATCACTAATTGATTTTGCTAGACAATGATTTTTTACCATATTTGCAACTCTTAAATCTTCGTAGGCTACTAAGTCGTTAGACTTGCATAGGTTACGCGCTATTTTCTTAGGGTGTTCATTCCGTTGCCTACTTACTTTTAAGTGTTTTTTAGTGTATAGTTTAGCTAGAAATTTTCCACCAAACGTCCACAAATTGAACTCAAGGTCTCTTGACTACATACCGGACTGCGTGGTGCTGGTAATTCCGTATTAGGCCAGCCAGATAAATTACTACAGGGACACAATAATGCTGGCATTCCGATATTTTTTAAGGCTATAGGCATGGAACAACGACCACAAGGGAGCATTTCCCATGCAGGTGTTAGTAATTCGGTAATCGTTTCCTGTGTTCCATCTAGATAACAGTCACCTGTTGCCGGATCAAGGATTTGTAGCCAGCACTCTTCAAACTCTTGGCTATAGCGATCGCCTTGGATGATAGTTTTAGGTAAAAAGCTTACCTTCCCATTTACAGCTATAACCTTCTTCCCTAACTGAAACCAGTAGGCAAGATAATTTTTAACTTCATTTTTGGTTGCCATGCACCCATTTTAGATGTCAATTCAGTAATTTTAGGGATGCAATCTTTAAATTTCCATTAAGATTGAGACGATGGTAACGGTACACCTAATATACTCAGGTTGAGAGCATGGCCACCTGTAACTAAATAGACAGGGCGGCAAAGAGTCCCTAATTGTCGAACTAAAGAGCCGAGGCGATCGCGGAATTTACGCCCTATCGGATAAGCTGGAACTACACCCCATCCCGTTTCTTCCGCCACAAATATCACATCAGCCGCAACTAAAGGTAATATTTCTAACAAATCTGACACAGTATTTTCCCAATCCAAATCATCATTTTCCAGAAAATTCGCCACCCAAGTTCCCAAAGAATCAACTAACAGGCAAATATTAGGCTGTGATTGTGCTAAGGTAGCAGTCAGTTCCATCGGCACAGATAAAGTGATCCAATCTTGAGGCCGTCTTTGTTGATGTTTTTCAATCCGTTGTTGCCATTCTGGATCATCGGGATTTTGCGTGGCTGTAGCCACATAAACAACAATTTTACCGGAATTTATCGCTAAATCTTCCGCCCATTCGCTTTTACCAGACCGGGCTGCACCAGTCACCAAAATTACTTGACTCATCATTTCATAATATAATCTTTGAACAGGAGGAATACTTGAGTTAAACAAACTATAGCAGGAGGCAGGAGGCAGGAGGAAATGCCTGATCCTTGACGATTTTTAAGTTTCAGTTCCTATCTCATTCAAGTGCATACCGCTATATTTCTACAGGGAAGTCACCTACATTTACCAATAACCGCAGCTATGTAATCTGTACTCTATGAATTCTTTCTTGATCAAGACCATAAACGTTAGGATATTTGTATGAAAGCAGGGTTAAAACGGATCGAAGCAACGCTACATGATTTAGACAGTCGTAATGATGATGTCACCACAGAAACAGGTGAAGAGACAAAACGATCTTTCTCCTTTCGTATTAGCATCCGTCCCCATCAGTCGCAGGAAAATTCCCCAGCTACAGCACAAACCACTCATAGCAAATCAGAGCCAGAACAAGCCCGTCAAGATTCACATAATAATTTATTTCCTCACCACGATTCTGTACAAGCATTTCCGGCTAAAGAAAATGGTGAAAAATTTCCCACACTGCCAAAATTTAAAACGCCTAGTTTCAGCAATCATCGTCATGTAGCTAACCCAGCCCTAGCGATGAATATGTTACAAGAAATTCAAGAAAAAGTGGCTAGTTGGCAAAGAGAACTGCAAAAAATTGTACAGCAGATTCAGGATCTTTATTTGGAAGGGCCAATTATTAATGGTTGGTTAGAATCGAACCTACAAGAAGCAGAAATACCGGGAACAGCCACATTACGCCATGCAGAAGTTGAACAGTTGATGAACTATGTAGAGGAAATTTGTGCTAGTGGTGGCAAGGAATTTTCTCAACCTCTGCATACAGACTACCGACTATGTGGGGTAGATACAGCCGGACAAGTGTGGTCACGTCCCTGCCCTGTTGAACAAGTTCCTAGCGTGAGTATAGCGATCGCTCGTCACCAAAGATTACGTCAACTCCTAACCAGACAACAGGATTTAGAAAACCGCTTGAGTCAACTAGCAGAAACTTTAGTGATGCTACATAGTTATATTCAACAAAGTTAACAGCAGGAGGTAGTGGTATGGCTAAGGCCACGCTTTGCGAACGACTTCGCTCATCAACCGGGGGCAGGTGGGACAGCCTTATCCTGTATGATTTTTAAGTTTCAGCACTTCGACTATGGCTACGCCACGCGGGCTATCGGTGCTACACCACGGCGACAGTAAAGAGGGAATAGGGAATAGAAATCAGGACTTACGCAAAATATCTCTCAAACCCACATTTTTCTGTGAACTGTATGCTTGGAGTGGTTCGTTTTTCACGAACTTATGCGTAAGTCCTAGAAATATCAAAAATACAGTAGCCAGTTAGAAAAACTATGCTACGATTAGAATACATTATGAAACTTAGACAATAAAAACCATGCGACTCAAACGCTGGGAATCCCCCCGCAAACAGGGAAGAAACGATAAAGGCCGAGGTGGTTCAGCTAGAAAACGGCAACTGAAGAAACAAAGACAGATGCTCAGACAGAAACTCAAAGAAAATCAAAGGCTCAATGATCAGCACAACAACCAGGGGGGAAGTCCAACTTCTCCCTATTTTTTTATCCACATTCCTAAAAATTTTTTGAAAAAACACTTGACTAATTCCAGATCAGACTGCTATATTATTTAAAGTAAATTCATTGGGGCGTAGCCAAGTGGTAAGGCAGTGGGTTTTGGTCCCGCCATCCCTAGGTTCGAATCCTAGCGCCCCAGTTATTTAAAAGACAAGCTGTTGATGTTACCGCTTGTCTTTTTTTGTTTTTATGTTGCGGGGGTAGATATGGGATTTTTAGAAGATGGTAAAATTAGTCGTGCAGCAGTCGCGGTTTTGAGTTTTCCTGATTTACAGTTAAACCTGTTTATATTTCTATCGGTCATAAAATTAGTTTAGCAGCAGCAATTAAATATATTTTAAAGTGTAAGTAGGTGAACACAATAAAACCAATCTGTGTAAAGAAAAGTAAAATCGCCCAAACCCTCTTCACTCTTGCATGAGTGCCTCTTGCCTTGCCATAACGACGATTTTCAATACTAACCTACTTACACCAAAATATCGGTTGCCAGAAGCTACCCGCATTAGAGATAAATTAGCATCTGCAAGATAAATATTTTCACAAAATTTGCAGAAAATTTATGTTCCTCACACTGATGAGACATATATCTACTTGAAAGTATTAACCAAGAATTACTTCAGAATATTTTCTGTTAAGTATATCTCTATTCATGGGAAGAATCAGTATTGATTATTAACCAGAAAATAATGAGTATAAAATAGCTCTAAAAATTTTCTAGTGATCATATTTTTCTTCCAGATATATTGTTAAAAATTGAGGAATATATGATTTTTTCCATAAATGGTATCAAGCTGAAAAATTTATTAGCTACCTCGATATATAATGTTGTGGACATCAAAAAAATAACTCCTGTTGTTATACACCATCGGTGGTTTATACTGGGAGTTTCTTGTACAATGATGTCATTAACTACTCTCGTAGCTATTACTAATAAACCTACTTATCAGAGTTCAATGCAAATTTTGGTAAGCTATAACTTAGATGAATCTTTATCTAGTAATAAGATAGAATCAGAAAATACAAAACCAGTCAATAGATTACATTCATCATCTATTAACTATAGTAGTCAAATAAAATTGATGCTGAGTGATAAATTATTACAGAAAGCTGTAAACTTACTTCATACTGATTATCCACAAATAACGATAGAAGATATTGCTGGTGACAGTCAAACAAGGGGTAAATCAGCTTTAAATATAGCTGAGTTGCCAGTTGATTCAGAGAATAAAAAAAATTTTAGGCAAGTTTTTTTATTAACATTTACTGATAAAGATTCTCTGAGAACTAAAAGGGTTTTACAAGCCCTACAAAAAGTATATCAAGATTATAACACTGAACAAAAAAATCAGCGTGTCAATCAAGGTTTAGCATTTGTTAATAACAGAATACCAAAATTACAAAAAGATGTATTAAAAGCTGAGAAAAAACTCGAAAAATTTCGTAAAGATAATAATTTAATTGATCCTCTTATCCAAAGTAAAATTTTACTTGAGTCTTTAGCAGATATTCAGCAACAAAGACAAAAAATTTGGGCTGAATTACAAGATGTACAAGCTAGACACAATAATTTAGAAAGAGCAATAGCTTCTACTAATCAAGATGAAAGTTTACTGAAAAATACCTCTAATTCTCGTCAATATCAAGCCTTGATTAATGAACTTAATCAAACGGAAAAAGAATTAAATCAAGCTGGGATCTTTTACACAGAAAAACATCCAGCCATACAAAAACTACAACAAAAAAAACAAATAATCCTCAAAATATTAGAACAACAAAGACCAAATACAGCTATCAATATTAATGATGAAACACGATCATCTCTAGCAATAAATCCTAAATTAGAAAGTGATTTAACTCAATTAAAGATGACTGCTTTGGGATTGATAGCTAATGATAGTCAATTAGCAAAATCAGAACAGGAAATTCGGGCTGAAATTAGTAAATATCCCAGTTTAATTACCAAATATAAAAGTTTAGTTTCCGATGTAGAAATTTATCGGAAAACCCTAGAACAATTAATGCAAGTGCAACATTCTCTAGGAATTAAAATTGCTCAAGAAGGGTTTAACTGGCAAATTTTAGAAGAACCAGCTTTAGGTATATATATAGGTAATTTACGCTGGTTACTAATTATTGGCGGAGTTTTATCTGGGCCAATCTTGGGTTTATTAGCAGCTTTAATTTGGGAAAAATTCCAGCATAAGATTTTTTATGTTCAAGATTTACAAACTTTAACTAATATTCAATTATTAGGTTCAGTTCCCAAATTAGGTAAAGGAAAAAATCCTTGGCAAAGTAAACTGAAAAATCTGCTGAGATATAAAGCCCAAAATATAGAAAGTTCTCTAGCTCAAACTATTAAAGAGTTACCTAATCATCAAACATTAGATATAATTTACCAGAATATTCAACTTTTAAATTCTTCTTTGCCTTTAAAATCATTGATGTTAACTTCTGCATTGCCAGGAGAAGGCAAAACTACTTTAGCTTTAGGCTTGGGAGCTAGTGCGGCTAGAATGCACCAAAGGGTATTAATAATTGATGCTAATTTGCGTTCTCCTAATTTGCATCAAACTTTAGGACTAACAAATGATTGGGGTTTATCTTTATTACTTGTGGATGATGAAAATACATCATTTCATAATTATATTCAACCCATTCATCCAGCGATTGATGTTTTGACTGCTGGGCCTATTCCAGATGATGCTGTAAATCTGCTGAGTTCTGAACGCATGGAAGAATTAATGGATTTATTTACCCAAAGTTATGATTTAGTTTTGATAGATGCGCCCTCTGTTTTAGATACAGTTGATGGTAGAATTATGGCATCTTTGTGTAATGGCATTGTCATGGTAGGACGTATTGGTAAAGTTACTCCTAATAAATTAATTGAAGCTACAGAAATTTTAAGCAAGTTGAATTTAATTGGTATTGTTGGCAATGAAGTTTATGATTCTGCTCAGATATTGACACCATAGAGAAGAATTCAGGAGTTAGGAGTATGGCTAGAGCCACACTATGAGGAGGAAATTTTTCCCAGGTTTCAATACCTAACCTCCTGGTTTAAAGAATTGTCAGACTAGAATGGTAGACGCTTGTGATCAAAAAATCGGCATGAAATTCCAACTGTTATTAGGCGCTTTATTTTCTCAAATTAAAGGTAGACATTGGTGGATAGGTATCCTCCTCTGGTTGGCTTTACTTGTTCCTGCTCAAGCATCTGTAATTATGCGCGTGGCAATAGCAAGAGAAGTTAAGCAGATAAAAGTTGGTGCTTCGACGACGGCTATTGTGAAAGATAGTAGTGGTAAAACTCTGGGACAATTACCGGGAATGAGTGCGTTTGCGGCTCAAGCAGTACCTGGAGGAGTGGCTTTAGATAGATGGCAATCGGGGTTATTTTGGATTGAACCAAGCAATAAGGGATTTGTTTATATTGGCGATCGCTGGTTTCGTGGTAGAACCTTGGTAATACCCACAGGTGCAGGTATAACAGCCGTTAATTGGATAGATTTAGAAGAATATCTCTACAGCGTCATTGGTGGAGAAATGGACTCTCGCTGGCCAGACGAAGCCCTCAAAGCTCAAGCTATAGCCGCCCGTACCTATGCCCTTTATGAACGGGAAAGACAGCGCGGAAACCCCGTTTATGATTTAGGAGATAGTCCAGACCGTTGGCAAATTTACAAAGGTGTCAGCAGCGAATCACCCAAAACCTACAACGCCGTAGATACCACTGCCGGCAAAGTTTTAACCTACAACAACCAAATCATTCTTTCCGTCTTTCACGCTTGTTCCGGTGGACACACAGAAAATGTCGAAGATGTTTGGACTAGCAAAGAACCTTATCTGCGGGCAGTACCCGACTTTGACCAAAATATCAAAGAATGTAACTGGACAAAAACCTTTAGCCCTGGAGAACTTAGTGCCAGAATTGGCGGTGTTGGTAATGTCAAAGACATGATTATCGAAACTGTCTCACCTTTTAGAAGTGTCAAAACCTTAAAAATTATCGGTGATAAGGGTACTAAAGTCCTTGCACGTGAACAAGTGAGAACAGCACTCAAAATAAAAAGTACCCGTTTTACCGTTGGTAAAGATGCAAATGGCAGTTTTGTTCTCCAAGGATTAGGTTTTGGACATGGTGTAGGAATGAGTCAATGGGGAGCTTACGAACTAGCAAAACGTGGTGCAAACCATCTGCAAATTTTAGGATATTACTATCAAGGAGTAGCCCTCACACCCATTCAACCAAAATAGTATTTTCATTGAACAGTCAATCGTTAACCTTCACCTATGAGTTTATTGTGAAATTCCTGTTCAAGTAAATCTGTTTCTGTGGAATAAACTGCATCTTCCTTACCAATAACTTTTTCGGCGGCGAATTCACGGGCAAAAGCTATTTTCTTCTGTAAAGAAGTATCTACACCTGCTAATAATCTAGCTCTTTCTTGGCGTTGATGATTACGATTATTAATCTGATCATTGCGCCAATTAATCCAAAAATAGCGGATTAAGGGAATAGCTAAAAAACCTGTACCATAAGCCAATAATAAGCCATAAATTCCTTGAGTAAAGGCAACTAATCCCCCTATTTGAGCCGCAACAGCGTTTTTGGTTAATAAATTTCCCAAAATTAAGGCCCCAACAAAATTTATCCCCCCTAAACCAGCACTGAGCATAATTTGACCAGAACTAGCTGCACTAAACCGCCAGGCAAATTCATGGAGATATTCAGAGACAGAACGCCGTTGTTTTTTACTAGCTCTTACTTGTAACTCTGGGAAATAATAGACTATCTGACCTTCAGAACTTACTTGGGGAAAGCCATTAAATCTTACCAGTACAGGTAACATATAATCCTCATATTCTTGTTGGTATTTTTCGCCAATATCATCTAAATAGGGAGCAATTTGTTCTGCGACTACAGCACCTTGATTATTGCTAATCACAGCCCCAATTTCTTCCCATCGGCGTTCTTCTAAATTGGCGTTAGGATCACCATCACCAAAGAGAAATGAAAACACAGCTTCCAAAAAATTCATTTCACTATTTTCACCTTTTTCCCGCTGCCTTTCCTGGCGGTTATCATCATAATTAGGGCTAAAATACCAGAATAAATCCGGGAAAAAGAAGAAATTAAAACCTCTAGAATTACTACTGCGATTGTCATTATCTCTATCTGAACTAGCAGTCATAATAATGATGATAGTCGCAGTAATTAGCAAAATAGAGATAATTAGAAAGATGCCAAAGGAAATCCGAATGAGATAAAATAGCACAGACCAAACTTTTTTCCACCATTCCTTTAACCTAATTTGCAAGTATTTATTGCGTAAAATATCTCGAAAATTCTTAGGAAATTGGTAAACAACATCACCTGATTGTGCAACCTGCAAATGTCCCCCAGCATCAGCCGCGAGGGCTAATAAGCCTTGATTTACTTCAGCTATATTTAATCCTATTTGGGTGGCTACATCACCAACAGTGACTCGGTAGCCTAG
>OGVQ01000092.1_pt1 | contig 20958 bp, 17 predicted proteins | sample 1575801 | NCBI WGS metagenome assembly OGVQ01 (sample SAMN07581550, study PRJEB24739) | freshwater metagenome | place: Singapore | collected 2015-04 | reverse complement strand
AGCACTTTGCGTAACCATTAGGTACAATAATTTAGGACATACTATTACATCAACTGAGAAATGAGATATAACCTGTACCAGATAGACGCGCAAAGTGCTGTAACTACATAAAAACAGGAAAGTGACCAATGAATTCAAGATTATTTAGATAGTAAAAAAGCTATCAGAAGAACTTCATTGATTTTAACAAAATTAAATTTATTCACTTTTTGATTGAGCTAAAAGTTAAAACACTTATAAAATACTTAGGAAAGATGATGGGATATTACTAAAATCTATTTAGGAGAGGATTTAAAGGGCATTATTTTTACTTATAAAAGTGTCGAGTAATTACCTCTTCTCTGATATTCAGCATTAGCTCGACTATGTCCATTTGCAAACAAAAATAGTTAATAAGCATTTATAGATGAATTATATGACCCAAACTCAATTGAATTCACATACAGTCAATACAACAAAACAAGATTTAAGATATTATTTCCTCTGGCTATGGGCATTAGTAATAACCTCTAGCCTTGTTTTATCACCAAGACTAGGTGATAGCGATCTTTTGACATTCATTCGTATTGATGATATTTTGTTTCCTATTACATTTATAATTACCTTATCTCTACTATCTTATATTCATCCGGTAAATAAATTAATAGTTGCGTTTATATGTTTATACTTATTTAACTCTATAGTTCTATTTATTACTCATAATTATGGATTTAACAGTGTTAGCATAATTAAAAAATTTTTACCGGTTTGTAAGAATATACAGTATCTAACATACTTTTGCTTTTTTTTCGGATTTACATCAAAAGCGAAATCATTTAAACAAATAAAATATTTATTTTTGACTATTTTTATATGCTTTATACCCAACTTTTTATATTGTTTATCACAAGTAATTACTTTAAAATTTACTGGTTTCTATGGCCTTGAAATTATAAATGAAACAAGTCCAACTTTAACTGGTGCTGTGTTTCATGTTGCCACTATCATTTGTGGTCTACTCGCCCAGTTAGAGAAGAAAGATAATATTAAATTATTTTGGATATTCCTGACTATAATTCATGGAATATTTACGGTACTAACTGGTTCTAGAGGTGCTTCATTTGCCTTATTTACGTACTTTGTCAGTATAGGGATGCATCAATTGCTTCATTTAATTATTAAAAGAAAAATAAGTAAATATAATCTAAACGTATTTCTAATTATTAGTTTAATAGTTTCAGCCTCTTTATTTATAATTTTTTTGATTCCATCTATTAGATTTGAGATGGAATCTATACTAAATCTACTTCCTACTCGAGGTATAGATTTGGAGAATTTAGGAAATGAAGAAAGAGTAGATAACTGGTCTAATACTCTTTTTTTCTATATTCATATTGTAAATGAATTTCCACTATTAGGATTATTTGGTTTGGGATCAGGAGGTATATATGAAATCTTTGGTAGGTTACTTAATGCCGCAGATAGCCAATATGTTTACACAATAATTACTGGAGGATTAATAGGTAGCTTATTATACATTAATGCCTTCATTAGACTATATCAATTAGGCAGATATAAGACATCAAACTCCATGTTGCCCTTGTTTCCTACTTTTTTAGGATTATTCTGGTCTTTCATGGCTTTTGCAATTTCCCAGGAAGTATTTCATATTTCGAAACCTGGTGGATTATTTTGGACAATGTGTGGTTTATTGATTGGTTCTGCTTGTAGTAAGCCTAATCAAAAAATAAGATGAATCAACATCACAATAACACTTTTATTTTTTAATAAAAATTAGAGGTATATAATGGTAGGAAATCACGCAATAATAAATCGAGATAGACCTATTTATGTTGATGTAATAACAATTACAAAAAATTCTCATAATGTCATTCAAAAAACTATTGATAGTGTTAGTAATCAGAAATATCATTATATAAATCATATAATAGTTGATGGTAACTCTACAGACGACTCTATTAAAATTATTCAAGAGTTTCATCATCAAAAAAATATTGTATTTTACAAAGAAGCTCCTAAAGGGATTTCCAATGCTTTTAATACTGGTTTAAATAAGTATTCAGGAGGATTAGTTCTATTTTTAAATTCAGGAGATGTGTTTGTTGATGAAAATGTAATAGAAAAAATAGCAGAATCTTATCTAAATGACAAATGGCTTTGGGCTTTTGGAGAAACTATTTCAGTTAGCCGTAAAGGATATTTGAAAAGACATATAAAACAATATCCTCAATGGCAACAAGAATTATTTTTATACAGTAATCCAATTTGTCATCAGTCTACTATATTTTCTCAAGAGCTTATTAACAAAGTAGGTTTATATAATGAACAACTTTCTTTGGAAATGGATTATGATTTTAATGTTAGAGCATCATTAATTTCTCATCCATATTTATTATATTTCCCGATTTCCTACTACGATACTACAGGCGTGTCCTCAATACAGGTATTTAAACATTATAGAATTCACAAAAAATTGCGTAAAAAATACTTCCCATTATCTCCCATAAAAGACTTCATGATTGACAGTATTTGTTATATCAAAGCGATCAAACGATTTCTGATGATACCAATTAAGTTATATCTATGATTTATTCAAAAACGGAAAATCCTACTGTATCAATAGCCATTCCTGTCTATAACGAATCAGTTCATATAGAACAACTCATCCAAGGCTTTTTATTAACCAAATACCCAAATTTAATTGAAATATTCGTTGCTGATGGTGGAAGTTCCGACGGAACCCAAGAAATAATCAAACAATTATCAATGAAAGACCAACGAGTTAAACTAATTCACAACATTCAAAAAATCCAATCCGCAGGTCTAAACCTAATTCTTAAAGAATGTACAGGTGACATTTTTATTAGAGCAGATGCTCACTCAGATTATGCACCTGACTATATTGAAAGATGTGTAGAAGCTTTACTGGTATCAAAAGCCAAGAATGTTGGTGGATCACAGCGCTTTGTTGCGAAAACTCCTTTTCAAGCAGGTGTTGCTCTTGCAGCAAGAAGTTTACTGGGTAATGGTGGAGCGAAATATCGCAATCCTGACTATAGTGGTTATGCTGATACAGTTTATTTAGGGTGCTTTTGGAAAAAGGATTTGATAGCATTGGGCACTTATCAGAATAATAACATTACTAATGAGGATGCGGAATTAAATCAACAATTCAAAAAAATACATAAAAATGCAGTCTACATAGATTCAAAAATTCGCGTCTGGTATTATCCACGTTCGACCTGGAAATCTTTATTTATACAGTACTTTAAATACGGTAGGGGTCGTTATCTAACATCTGCCAAATATTTGCAAGACAGCCAAATCAGAGGAAAATTACCATTCTTCACCTTTGTTATAATTTTCACACTCTGCTGTCTTGCTATTTTTTTTAAAAGTTTCAGACTACCATTAAAAGCAATCATTTTGTTTGGTTTAATCATTTCATCTTGGGAAAGCTTGCGGATTACCTGGAAGTTCAATCGGAATTTTAGTAGAGAGATTTGGCGAGGTAGTGAAGAAGATATTCCTTCATTTGTAAGTCGCTTTTTTTTCTGTGAAATTGTCTTAATTACTATGCCTTTAGCCCATTTTTATGGCTATGCTTATCAATTATTCCGCCATAAAATTTTGAGGATAAGTAGCTGGTGATTAATATTTTATTAACTTAATTCAGGAGGCTTTAATTGGATCTTTATTTTCTAAAATTATGCTAAAAATAATTTCTTTTGCATGAAAGTCTTGCCTAGCAAAGATTATATGTTTTTCCGTAAGAATTCAGATCAGGTGATAAGATCCCCGACTTCTTCTATTTATTGTCGCCATAAATTTTAAATTTATCACAAGAAGTCGGGGATCTGGGTGTCAACAATTGCTATAGCTGAATACTTACGTTTTTCCTTCAGCAAAACTAATGAAAGAGCGTTAAGATAAGGCACTGCATTTTGTCTATTCCCACGATTTGTTTCTCACAAAACTATCTCGACTATTGCCATGAAAAGTCAAATAATCCTCTCCGTCCATCAACCGAATTACCTGCCCTGGCTGGGCTATTTCAACAAGATCATGAAATCTGATATTTTCGTGATCCTCGATGACGTACAAGTACCGCGTGGTTGCAGCGTTGCCAATCGCAATCAGATTAAAGGCATCAACGGCAACGAGATCCTGCTCACAGTCCCTCTTAAAAAGGCAGCCGAAGGCATCCGTTTTTATAATAATGCCACTATAGATTACGAACAGTCCTGGCAGCAAAAACACATTCGCAACCTTCAAGAAAATTACCGCAAAGCAGAATTTTTTGGTGAATTTTCCCCAACCATTTTCACCTTGCTAGAAAAACAATACGACAGCTTGGCTGCCTTAAACACAGCCCTGATTATGCACTTCATCGATCTGTTCGGGATCAAAACGAAAATCGTCGTTGAATCGGAAGTTAACGCTGATCTCGGCATGAGCAATGAGCGGATCATCAATCTCTGTAAGCATTTTGGAGCTAACACCTACTTTTCTGGTCAAGGGGCACGGAAGTACAATGATCCAGAATTGTACGAACAGGCAGGCATTACATTGACCTACCAGGAATATGTACATCCAATCTACCGACAATTGCACGGAGAGTTTATGCCGTCCATGTGCGTGGTGGATCTTGTTTTTAATGAAGGTGCCAAGAGCGGTGAGATCATTGCCTGGTAAGTATTTTAGCAGCTATGGGTGCCGGTCTACCTGTTGTGGCAACTAAGGTCAATGGTATTCATGAAGAAGTTGAATATGGTAGAATAGGTTGAATGATTAAAGGAAGATTATAGGACTTACGCACTGTACAAACTGACTATGAAGCCCCTAAAGCCTTTATCACCCTGAAAGAAGATGTCCAAATTACTAAACAAGAATTAATTAAATTCGCTGGTGATATGATTGGTTCTATTTACAAATTTCAAAATATCAAAACTACTGACTAACTTTTTTCCTTGGATCACTCTAAAAGTAAATATGCAATATAATAGTGTAATTGTCACCATAGCCACGGTTAATTTTGCTAATATAGTTAGTTTCTATGCTCAATTATTAGAACAAGAACCACAAAAACTCATTCCCCTAGTCTATGCCGAGTTTCAAATCCCTAGTTTAATATTAGGTATTTTTCAACCCAAACCAGCCAATAACCTGGAATTTGTCACTCATTCCCAAAGTTCACTAAGTTTATGTTTAGAAGTAAATAATCTTGAAACAGCCATCTCTCATCTAACAGCTTTAGGTTATCCCCCACCCGGAGCAATTTATCAAGCTTCCCACGGTGAAGAAATTTATGCCTATGACCCAGATGGCAACCGTTTAATTTTACACCAATCTGGTTAGAAGGGAACAGGGAACACTTCGACAAGCTCAGTGCATCGCAGGGAACAGGCAAGAGGCAAGAGGCAAAAGGCAAAAATTATTACCACTAACAACTAACAACTAACAACTGACAACTGACAACGAACAAATAATAAATGTCAATTACACAAAACTACAAATTAAATCTGATTCAATGGTATCCCGGCCACATTGCCAAAGCTGAGAAAAATCTCAAGGAACAGCTAAAGCGGGTAGATGTGGTATTGGAAGTAAGAGATGCGCGTATTCCTTTAGCGACAAACCACCCCCAAATGGATGAATGGGTGGGAAGTAAAAGCCGCATCTTGGTACTTAATCGGCTAGATATGATTTTCCCACAAGTGCGATCGCGGTGGACAGAATGGTTTAAAAGTCAAGGTGAAGTTCCATATTTTACCAATGCCCAACATGGTCAAGGTGTCACCGCAGTTGCCAAAGCCGCCCAAGCAGCAGGTATAGAACTTAACCAACGCCGTCAAGAAAGAGGAATGTTACCCCGTCCTGTCCGTGCTGTTGTCATTGGTTTTCCCAATGTGGGTAAATCAGCTTTAATTAATCGTCTCTTAGGTAAGCGAGTTGTAGAAAGTGCTGCCCGTCCCGGTGTTACCCGTCAATTGCGATGGGTGAGAATTTCTGATCAGTTAGAATTACTAGATGCCCCAGGTGTCATTCCTGCTAGACTGGACAATCAAGCCGCAGGAGTCAAATTAGCCATTTGTGATGATATTGGAGAAGCATCCTATGATAATCAACTTATCGCTGGAGCATTTGTAGATATACTGAATGAACTCCAAGAAACATATCCTAGTTTTTTACCACTTCATCCCTTACTAAAACGCTATGATCTAGATTCCATCATGCACACAGGAGAAGCCTATTTACAAGCTCTCGCAGAACATCGCTATAAAGGAGATGTGGAAAGGGCAGCCAGACAAATGATTACTGATTTTCGCAAAGGACTTTTAGGTAATATACCTTTAGAATTGCCCCCAATTTAGGTAGTAGACCTCTCCGGAAATTAGGTTTTCAGCTAGACAGGTTAAAGGTTTCAGATTCTTTTTCACCAGATGTCTATTTGTCATCTGTAGTATCTCTGCAATCATCTTAATTTGAATGTAGTAGACATTTGGTGAAAATTATCCTAGGGACAATTCATGAATTGTCCCTACAAGGGTTTAGTGGTTATGCACATTTAATTACCACCAGATGTCTATTTGGGAAAACAATAGAAATTTCTGTATCTCTTGTCTGTCATCTGTCACTGTTCCTGAATATGAAATTTATTTTGGATGACTACTCATAACACTCATGAATCAACTCACACTCATCCTCCAACAAGAAGGAACTGCCGAAACAACAATTCTAGTAGATCAAGACATATTTATTATCGGACGATTGCCAGAATGTAACCTTCTTTTGCCCTATGGAGGCATTTCCCGCAATCATGCGCGAATTGTAAAAACTGGTGAGTGTGTGTGGACTATCGAGGATCTAAGTAGTAAAAACGGTACAGAAGTTAATCAGTCTATAATTACTAAACCCCAAGCATTATCTGATGATGATGTGATTTGTTTGGGCAATATTAAATTAGTCGTGAAATTTACAACGGCTGATGATAATGAATATAAACAAAGTTTGTCAACGCTAGGTAATAATTATCAACAAAGAACTATTTTTCGTGATGTAGAACAACTACAACACCAATGGATTCATGCTAGTGAAATTAAAGGAAACAGTAATAATAAAGATAAAACTATTGCTCGGTTAAAAGACTTAGTAAATATAGCTAGAAATCTGTGTGCAGCTGCATCTATTGAGGAAATTTTCACCCAAGTGCAGGAAGTAGTATTTCGTTATCTTGATAGTATTGACCGATTAGCACTATTGGTTAAAATTAATGATTCTGGTCAGTTGGAGTTAATCAATTCGGCCACTAGAGAAATTGGTGAAAAGCAAACTTTAGCTAGAGATAGTAATTGGATTAGTCGCAGTATTTGTCAAAAAGTATTTGCAGAAAAAATTGCCATTCAAAGTGCAGATACTCAAGCCGATGAAAGATTTTCTAGTGAACAAAGTATATTATTTAAAGGTATTCGTAGTGCCATGGCAGTCCCACTATGGGATGAAGATAATGTAATTGGTGTTCTCTACGCCGATGCTAGTCTTTCTTCCTATCATTGGGAAAGTGAGGGAGAAGAAGAACTGAGCTTTTTTTCAGCCTTAGCAAATATTGTTGCTTCTAGTGTCCAACGTTCCCTATTAGTAGAAAAGCTCCGACACGAAGAAGTAATTCGACACCGTTTGGAACGATATCATTCTCCTGCTGTGGTTCAACAATTGATAGCGGTGGGTGGTTCATCCGATGGGCGTTTAGCTCCTGCGGAAACCGAAATTAGTATTTTATTTGCAGATTTAGTCGGTTTTACGGCCATTTCTGAACGACTCAAACCTACGGAAATTGCCGAATTATTAAATAATTTATTTGAAGAAATGTTAAAAGAAGTATTTTTATATGGTGGCACTTTAGATAAATATATTGGCGACTGTATTATGGCATTTTTTGGCGCTCCAGATCCAGATCCAGGTCATGCAGCTCTGGCAGTAGCATCTGCCAAGGGAATGCTTACCCGGTTACAACAACTCAATGAAAATAATTTTTGGCAAGAACCCTTACAATTGCGTATTGCTATTAACAGTGGTAAAGCTGTAGTCGGGGATGTTGGTAGTTCTCAAAGGGTAGACTATACGGCTTTAGGAGCAACAATTAATTTAGCCGCAAGAATGGAAGGAATTTGTTCTCCTGGTGAATGTGTAATTAGTGAAGTTACCTACAAAATGCTGGCAAAAAAATCAGATTTTCACGATATTGGCGATTATCGTTTTAAAGGCATTGATCGTTCAGTAAAATTGTATCAAACTCAAATGAGTCCAATATCAGATGTGGATGCATTGGATGATAACTAAAGATTTGCTCCAGAAAAACTGTATTTACATTTTGCAGTTTGTTTGTTAAGGTTGGTTGGCATTACCCACCCTAAAACCTGTTCGTGAGTAATTATTTTTTTCTAACTACCAATTACCAACGCTAACAGATATGATAGCTGTAACAATAGTCAGCTACCTGAAGTTTGTTTTCATGGGAGGTTACAAATGACTATAGCTACCATTAATCCCTCCACTGGGGAAACGCTCAAAACCTTTGAGCGACTAAAAGATGTAGAAATTGTTGCTAAGTTAGATTTAGCAGAAAAAGCTTTTGCAGGATACCGTCACACAATTTTTAAAGAGCGATCGCACTGGTTAGAACAAGCAGCGACCATTTTAGACCAAGAAAAGGCAGATTTTGGAAAATTAATGACCCTGGAAATGGGTAAACCCTTAAAAGCAGCGATCGCAGAAGTTGAAAAATGCGCCCTTGTTTGTCGTTATTACGCCGAAAATGCCCCCAGTTTTCTGGCTGATGTCACCATTAAAACTGATGCCAGTCATAGTTTTGTAAAATATCAGCCTTTAGGGGTAATTCTAGCCATTATGCCCTGGAATTTTCCATTTTGGCAAGTTTTCCGCTTTGCAGCACCCGCACTTATGGCGGGCAATGTAGGCTTACTTAAACACGCTTCTAATGTACCACAGTGCGCCCTAGCAATAGAAGAGATTATTAACCGTGCAGGTTTTCCCCCAGGTGTATTTCAAACATTATTAATTGGTGCTGCCCAAGTTGCCGATCTAATGGCAGATGATCGAGTCAAAGCTGCTACTCTCACAGGTAGCGAACCAGCAGGTATATCCCTCGCGGTTGCATCTGGCAAACAAATCAAAAAAACTGTTTTAGAATTGGGGGGCAGTGACCCATTTATTGTTTTAGAAAGTGCAGATTTAGAAACAGCAGTTAGCACCGCAGTAACAGCCAGAATGTTAAATAATGGACAATCTTGTATTGCGGCTAAACGCTTTATAATTGCTGATCCTATTGCGGATAAATTTGAAAAGTTGCTGTTAGAAAAATTTCAAAGTTTGAAAATAGGAAATCCCCTAGAAGCAGATACAGATTTAGGACCCTTGGCAACTCCCAATATTCTCCAAGAATTAGACCAACAAGTAAAAAATGCGGTAAAAAGTGGTGGTAAGGTTCTCACCGGCGGACATCCTTTAACAGAAATGCCGGGGAACTTTTACCCGCCGACAATTATCATAGATATTCCCGTAGATCAACCCATTGCCCAAGAAGAATTTTTTGGGCCTGTAGCATTGTTATTCCGAGTTCCTGATATCAATACTGCGATTAAATTAGCTAATGATACTCCCTTTGGTTTAGGTGCAAGTGCATGGACAACAAATACAGAAGAACAAAATCGCCTAATTGAAGAAATTGAAGCTGGTGCAGTATTTATTAACGGTATGGTTAAATCCGATCCCCGTTTACCCTTTGGGGGAATTAAACGCTCTGGTTACGGACGTGAATTGAGTATTCAAGGCTTACATGAATTTGTCAATGTGAAAACAGTTTGGGTGAAGTAAAAGTTCAGGAGTAGGGGCGAACAGCCGTTCACCCATACAGGAGTTCAGGCAGAAGAGAGAAGAAAGAAGAAAATTAAGCAATCACCAATTACCAAACTTATGAATACCGCAGAATTGTTAGTACAGTGTTTAGAAAACGAAGGAGTTCAATATGTTTTTGGACTTCCTGGTGAAGAAAATTTGCACGTTTTGGAAGCTTTAAAAAAATCATCAATTAAATTTATTACCACCCGTCATGAACAGGGTGCAGCCTTCATGGCTGATGTTTATGGTAGGTTAACAGGTAAAGCTGGAGTCTGTCTTTCTACCCTTGGACCAGGGGCAACAAATTTAATGACAGGAGTTGCAGATGCTAACCTAGATGGTGCGCCATTAGTAGCAATTACTGGCCAGGTGGGAACAGATAGAATGCACATTGAATCCCATCAATATTTAGATTTGGTAGCTATGTTTGCCCCAGTTACTAAATGGAATAAACAGATTGTTAGACCGAGTATTACACCGGAAGTTGTAAGGAAAGCCTTCAAGCGATCGCAAACAGAAAAACCTGGTGCAGTTCACATTGACTTACCAGAAAATATCGCCGCCATGCCCGTAGAAGGTAAACCTTTAAATAAGGATAATAGTGAAAAAACCTATGCTTCCTTCGCCAGTATTCGCGCTGCTGCTGCGGCAATTTCCCAAGCCGTTAATCCCATCATATTAGTCGGAAATGGAGCAATTCGCGCCAAATCTAGCGACGCAGTCACGCAATTTGCCACCCAAATGAATATTCCTGTTGTGAATACTTTCATGGGCAAAGGTGTCATTCCCTATACCCATCCCTTAGCACTTTGGTCTGTGGGACTACAACAACGAGATTTTATTACCTGTGGCTTTGATAATGCCGATTTAGTCATCGCCATTGGCTATGATTTAATTGAATTTTCTCCTAAAAAATGGAATCCTGAAGGCGCAATTCCCATTATCCATATTGCGGCAACTTCTGCGGAAATTGACAGTAGTTACATTCCCCAAGTGGAAGTAGTGGGAGATATTTCTGATTCTGTGAATGAAATCTTAAAATTAGCAGACAGACAAAATAAACCCAATCCTTACTCCATTAGTTTACGTTCTAACATTCGCGCTGATTATGAAGAATACGCTAAAGATGATGAATTTCCCATCAAACCGCAAAAATTAATTTATGACTTGCGGCAAGTGATGGGTCCCGATGATATTGTGATTTCTGATGTGGGCGCACATAAAATGTGGATTGCTAGACATTATCATTGTCATAGTCCCAATACTTGCATTATTTCCAATGGTTTTGCCGCCATGGGTATTGCCATTCCTGGTGCATTAGCCGCAAAATTAGTTTATCCAAATCGAAAAGTTGTGGCTGTTACTGGTGACGGTGGTTTTATGATGAATTGCCAAGAATTAGAAACAGCTTTGCGAGTAGGAACACCATTTGTGACTTTGATTTTTAATGACGGTGGCTATGGTTTAATTGAGTGGAAACAAGAAAACCAATTTGGACTAGGTAATTCATCTTTTGTCCATTTTGGTAATCCTGATTTTGTCAAATTTGCCGAAAGTATGGGATTAAAAGGTTATCGAGTTGAATCTGTAACAGATTTAGTTCCCTTACTCAAAGAAGCGCTCGCCCAAGACGTACCAGCCGTGATAGATTGTCGAGTAGATTATCGAGAAAATCGTCGTTTTACGCAAAAAGCCGGTGAATTAAGCTGCGAAATTTAAACACTTGTAGGGGCGGGGTTTCTCCGCCCTTTATTATATCTTAGTTTTACAAAAATCATGTAAATAGTTATAAAGTTCACGAAATAAAGGACATTTTTTTTGTAAATTTTCCGGTAATATTTTTAGTAATAACAAAGGTGTATGTAATCCTTTAGAAAATCGGACTAATTGGATATCAAAGTTTAGTTCTAGTGAAATGCTGCTATCAACTATTAGCTGAGATAATTTGTCTTGACAACAATCTCTATCTTGATCATATTTACTAAAAGATTCAGGATTATTAAGTGGGATATTTTTCTGCTTGCTTAACCAATAACGCATTTTTTCATGTCTACCGCGAAAATCTGGATGTTTAGCAATAGTATTATCCCAATCTCCAATAATCCATGATTCGATTTCTGGAGCAGCAAAAGCGATATATTGAGGAATATCATGACATTCAGTTATTTTAGATATTGCTGATATAAACTTCTCTCTTTGAGAATTAACATCTCGACAATCTAAATCATCAAAAACTAAAATTAAATCACATTTTTTGGGTTCACATTGCAAAGCAATAGGTAATTCTTGAGTAATTTGTTCAATTAAACTCTTACCTGTTTTTCCATAACCAGTCACCTTCCCAGGTTTTGGTCCTGGTTTTATTCTTGCTGGTGTTTTCCGTTCAAATTGACAACCAGGAAAATTCTTTTCTAAAAAAGGAATTAATCCTCTAACTTCCGCGTCTCCACCACCTGCAAATACCCAAACTACCACGGCCATCCTCCCACAGTGGGATCTCCTACACGGTACAAATCACCTAATTGCCATCCTTCTTCTAGTTTTTGATCTAAAATTTCATGAGAGAGTGTTTTCATAGAAAAATGCGTTTTATCTTGAGAATAAAAACAATAAACATTTTCTAAGCAATCTGTAAAATGATCTAAAAGATCAGGACTATGAGTAGTGATAATAATTTGAGTTTTTCTAGCAGCTTGTTTTATCCATTCTGCTAAAATTGGCATCCAAGATACGTGCAAACCTAATTCTGGTTCATCAATAACTAATAAAGAGGGTAAAACAGGAGAATGTAATATAGTCGCCCAGCATAACATTCTTACCGTTCCATCTGACATTTCTGTAAGATAAAATGGTTCTTTAATATCTTCAAAATGCCATTCTAATGTTAATGATAATCGCCCAGAACGAAGAGAACGCAGACGACGGGTTTTAGGTAAAATGGACTTCATGGCATTATTGATGCTGTCTTCAAAGTCAATATTTTCCTGGGTTAAATTCTCAAATACTAAAGGTAAATTATTTCCTGATGTAGATAAATAAATATCATTTCCTCCTATTTTTGGTTCTGAATTTCTAATTTGATGTAAATCCATGTTATTCGCATTATAAAATTGCCATTGAGAAATAAATGCAATTAACTCTCTTCTAATTTTATAACCAGGTGTAGTTATCAGTTTATTCTGACTATTTTCTAATAATTCTGGAAGTACATTTAAACCTAGAATGTTTGCAGGAATATTATCTAATACTTCAAAATTTGTTCCTGATTTCTGTTCACCTTGATTATATACTGAGATCACACCTTTACCTGTTCTTTGCAGTTTTGGATCATTAAATTTATAATAATAAAAAGGTGATAAATCTGGATTTACTAAATTATCCCCACTATATAAAGATTCTTGATGAATAGTTAATTTCTGTTTTTTCCTATCTACAAACAAATCAAGATCAAGAACTGAATTTTTTAGTTGACTCGTATCTTGTAATTGTTCTGAAAAACCATACTGAAATTTAATGACCGCAGGACTAGCAACACTATTATCTAATATTCTATCATTGCCAATTTTACTAATTGCTTCTTCAAAAGATGTAATACCACGACTTTCATCAGAAACATTAGTTAAACAATCCTTTAAAAATTTTAATGTACTGATGAAATTACTTTTTCCAGAACCATTTGATCCTATAAAAATATTAAGATTTTTTAACTCTACGGATTGAGATAACGAGAGATTTTTATAATTTTGGGTAAAAATAAATTTAAGAATTGGTTGATCCATATTTTTTCTACTAACAGAAAGATATTTTTGACTGAGAAGATTATACAATATATTTTCTGATATTTACAAGAAACATATATTATAGCGGTATGCAGTTGCATGAGATACAAATTGAAACTTAAAAATCATACAGGATAAGGCTTTTCCTCCTGCATCCTGCCCTCTGCCTCCTGCTCTAGTACAGCACTTTACTCAACTATCGGATACAATAAAAATAAATCGAACCAAAGGTAGTGTTTATGGCAACCCTACTCAGTGAAACCAAATCACAGACTGGACTGATAATCTCTTGGGAAGCCTTACCTGATGATTTTCAGTTAGAGGATGAGCCAGTGGAAAATACAGGACAACCACTATTAGCAGGGGCTTTGCGTGAAAGTTTAGAAATCAGTGGATTTATTCAACCACAGATGTTAATTGCTGCCAATTTTGGGCTATGTGCCACATTAAATGAGCAATTTGTGGCTAAAGCTCCTGATTGGGTATATGTGCCTTCAGTTAAAGAAATTTTAGCAGAACGTAAAAGCCATACACCCAATTTAGAAGGGGATATACCGGCTCTTGTAATGGAGTTTTTATCAGATAAAGACGGTGGAGAATATTCAGTCAAGCGTACCTATCCGCCAGGAAGATGGTTTTTTTATGAACAAATTTTACAAGTTGGCATTTACATCATTTTTGAGCCAGATGGGGGATTATTAGAATATTATCATCTGGAAAATGGACGCTATGAATTACAGCAACCAGATGAGAATGGTCGTCATTGGATTGATACAATGGGACTATTTTTAGGAACTTGGCAAGGTGCAAAGGAAGGGCGCACTGGCTATTGGTTGCGATGGTGGGATCAATCAGGTAATTTGTTACCTTGGGCTGTAGAAAGGATTAAACAGGAGTCCCAACGCGCAGAACAAGAGTTCCAACGCGCAGAACAGGAACGCCAGGAAAAAGAACGACTCATAACTTATTTGCGATCGCAGGGAATTGACCCCAATAATTTGCCTATAAAATAGAGATAATTCCCATACTCAGTATGGGAACGAGAAAAATTTTTGCTCCTGGGCTCTTATTAATTAATAGATGCTGCACCAGTGCTAATTAACCGCTTTAATAAAGCCGAAGACCAACCAGTTTCTTTTAATACAGCCGATGCCGAAATATCCACATAAGACTGTTCAATAAAAGCTAAATCAATCATACAAATCCGCCCTAAAGCATCTTTTAAGTCTTCTGATTTGCCCTCAGCTTTGAGTTTCTTTGCCACTTCATGAATTACGGTAGACATAGCCGGAACAATATGCTGGGGTTGAATTCCCACCTTCACATGAACCACCCCAATTTGCCAGCGCCGTTGGGCATAAACAGCACCCCAATTATCAATACCCGTGAACATTTCCCCAAACCATTTGATAAATGTATCTGTAAGTCTCTGAACTCTGCCTTCACTAGCATTAATAATTCCATTCATTTCCGCATCACGCCCTAAATATCCATAGAAATGTGCAGCCATTTCCGCCGCAATTTCCTCACCCCAAGCGGCATTTGCTTGCAAAATAGATTTATCTTCAGAGGTGAAACCAAATCTATTTTCCATTGTGGTCATAAATGCCAGAGTATCTATAGCCATAAGTCATCCTTAATATCAATATTTTTGGGTATGCCTGTCTTGTAAACAGGTTTATATTATCTACCTTTAGGTTAAATCAAAACTTTGAGGAAGTTGTGAGAATAGTCATAAAATGATACATATTTTTTGTAAATTATCGGTAGCTACTCAGTATATAGTCCATAGAGGAAGGGGAAAGGTGAGAATCTGTGCAGCAAACAGCACAGATTTGTTTTGCTGACAGTGTTATTTATAAATTAATTGTCTGGACTATGATTTTTAGGATTTTTGTGATGAAGATGATTTTTAATCATCATCTAAACTGTAATTTTTATACTTTTTGTAAAGTACATCATAATCATCATAGAAATCAAATAAATCATAGTCAATATTTTTTCTAACAGCGATCAATATCATTTTGACAAATTAATAAAATTGGGGACGACTTTGAACAGGATGCTATTTTCCCAACTTCTATGCAAATTTGCCAAAATCCGAATTGTTCTAATCCCTTCAACCCAAAAACCGCTACATATTGCCTGAGTTGTCAAGAAAATAACTTTGGAGAAACCCTCAGAAACCGTTACCGAGTTTTGAGGTTATTAGGTGAAGGTGGTTTTAGCAGAACCTACGCTGCTGAAGATGTAGATAGACTCAATGCACCTTGTGTAATTAAGCAATTTTTCCCCCAAGTTCAGGGAACTGGACAACGTGCTAAAGCTGCGGAATTTTTCCGAGAAGAAGCTTTTAGATTATATGATTTGGGAGAAAATCACTCTCAAATTCCGCGACTTCTAGCTTACTTTGAACAAGGTTCTAGTTTGTATTTAGTTCAGGAATTTATTATTGGTAAAACCCTCCGCGAAGAACTGGAAAATCAAGCTTATAGTGAAGAGCAAATTCGTCAACTTTTAGCGGATTTATTACCAGTGCTTGATTTTGTTCACAAACATAATGTGATTCACCGCGATATCAAACCAGAAAATATTATTCGTCGGGATAGTGATAAGAAACCCGTATTAATTGATTTTGGGGGTGCAAAACAAGTTACTCATACTAGTATTGCTAGACAAGCAACAGCTATTTATACTCTGGGTTATGCACCAACTGAACAGATGGCTGGGTTTGCTTGTCAGGCAAGTGATTTATATGCTTTGGGTGTCACTTGTGTGCGGTTATTAACTCAAGATTTACCATTACAAGATGATTATGGACAACTACAAGATCATCTTTATGATGCTATGAATGCTAAATGGTTATGGCAAGAACGTTTACGAATTAAAGGTATTACTATTAGTGATGAATTAAAGCAAATCTTAGATAAATTACTCCAACATTTTGCTAGTGATAGATATCAGTCAGCATTGGATGTTTTGGATGATTTGCATTTTGGTCAATCTCCCGTAGTAATTAAATTTCCTTCTCTTCCTAAACCACCATTAACGCTACAAAATCCAGAACCACCCCCCACAAAAATTACTATTCCCTTACCTCATTTATATAACTTTGATTTTTATGTGATTACTGTAGATACTTCTGGGAGAGAAGTTAATAGAGATAGACGTAATGCCAAGTATTTTGAGGAAGATTTAGGCCGAAATACAACTTTATCCATGGTATCAATTCCCAATGGTAGTTTTATTATGGGTTCTCTAAGTTGTGAAGGAGATGATGATGAACGTCCCCAACATGAAGTTACAGTTCCAGCCTTTTTTATGGGGAAATATCCCATTACTCAATTACAGTGGAGAACTGTAGCAGCTTTACCTCAAGTTAAACATTCATTACATCCCAACCCATCAAAATTTAAAGGGGCAAATTTACCAGTTGAAAATGTTTCTTGGTATGAAGCTGTAGAATTTTGTGCGAGATTAGCAATTAAAACTGGGAGAGAATATCGTTTACCAAGTGAAGCAGAATGGGAATATGCTTGTCGTGCAGGAACTACCACATCTTTTCATTTTGGGGAAACAATAACTTCTGATCTTATTAATTGTAGTGGTAGCGATACTTATTCTGTTGAACCAAAAAGTAGATTTCGCAAAGAAACAACTAATGTCGGTTATTTTGAAGTTGCGAATGCTTTTGGTTTATATGATATGCACGGTTTAGTCTGGGAATGGTGCGCCGATCCTTGGCATAATAACTATGATGGCGCACCTAGAGATGGTAGTGTTTGGGAAAATGGTGGTGATCAATATCGTCGGGTTTTAAGGGGTGGTGCATGGAATTTCAGTGCGGAACTTTGTCGGAGTGCTAGTAGAAGTTGGAATGAAGCAGAAGGTGGTTTAAGAATTTGTGGTTTCCGCGTGGTCTTTTCTGTATGAGAATTTAGGATGGTATAGCGGTATGCAATTGAATGAGATACAGAATTTACCTAAAAAACTATACACTTTCATGACTTTCAACTCTGTTCCCTATTCCCTGCGATGCACTGAGCTTGCGATGTCCTGATAGTGTCGAAGGGTCGAAGTGCGATGCACTGAGCCTGTCGAAGTGCGATGCACTGAGCCTGTCGAAGTGTTCCCTGCTATATAACTCCTGAATTGTTACTATGAATCAAAGGGAGACCATATAGGAAATTCTTGACAATTATTCAATGCTTCCAATTCTTCCGAGGAAAGTTCGGATAAATAATCTGTTTTTTCTACTCTTGGCTGTAGATTTTGTGGATAATTAATTGCAGGTTGTGATGCTGTTTCTGGTTGTATTTGATTAGTTTCTAAATGGGTTTTCAATTCTTGAATATATTCTTGCAGATGTTCTACTACTTGTTCTTGGATATCAAAGGGAAGAGTTTCTAGTAATGAAATTAAGGCTTGGATATGAGGCGACATATAAAATTTAAAATTGGGGTTTTTATCATTTATCGGTAGCGGTAATTGATGAATTACCGCTATTGTCTGATTTTTTGGTAAGTTCTAATTTTAGCTAAATTGCTCCTCTGCATCTAAGTTAAATAACATTTGCAGAGTTTGCATACATCTTCTTCTAGCTTCCAAATCTTGTTGGGCGCGTAATTGCACCATGGGATCATGAAGAATTTTATTCACTATCCCTCGTGTCAAGGCTTCAATTACTTCTTGATGCTTTTCGCCAAATTCTGAACCTAAGCGAGATAATGCTTTTTGTAATTCTTGTTCGCGGATAGTTTCTATTTTATTCCGTAGAGAACTGATTGTAGATACGGTTTCTAAACTGCGCCACCAGACATCAAAAGCTTCTAGTTCTTCATCCAAAATTTTCTCTGCTTCTTGTGCCATTTGACGGCGACTTTCATAATTTTGGGCTACAACTGCCTTGAGGTCATCAACGTTAAATGCTTTGACATTTACCAATTCATTTACATCTGCATCTACATTTCGAGGTACAGAAATATCAAATAACATCAAAAGTTGATTTGCTTCTAAGACTTGTTCCAATTTAGCTCGATCTAAAATTGGTTCTGTGGAGGATGTACTAGTAAATACTATGTCACTAGCGGCAACCACTGACATCATTTCTGGGAGTAAATGGATTTGTATAGGTTGTTCCGGGAACTGTTTCGCTAGTTCTTCAGCGCGGCCACGGGAACGATTAACAATACTAATTTGAGTTGCACCTTTAGAAATGAGGTGTTGTACAAGTAACCGAGACATTTTTCCAGCACCGAGAATAGACACACGATAGGTAGATAAGTCTTCTACCTTCATCTGTGCTAATTCTACGGCGGCGGAACTAATGGAAACTGCACCAGTACCTATACTGGTTTCTGTGCGAACTCGTTTACCTGCGGTTAGGGCTTGTTTAAATAAGCGATTTAAGATGGTTTTGATGCCATTAAATTGCTGTCCGAGTTTGTGGGTATTTTTAACTTGGGCGAGAATTTGACCTTCACCTAATACCAAACTATCCAAACCAGCGGCAACTCGGAGAATATGCGTCACTGCATCAGCATGGAGCAACATAAATAAATGATGTCGCAAAGACATGATGGGGACTTTGCTATGTTCAGAAAGAAACTGAGTTACTTCTTGAATACCTTGGGTAGTTTCGTTGCTAACAATGTAAATTTCTAAGCGGTTGCAAGTGCTGAGAATAGCGACTTCATCAATATGAGGATAACTCAGAAGTTGGGCGATCGCACTTTCGGTTTGAGGTTCAGGAATACTTAATTTTTCTCTAACTTCTACAGGGGCTGTTTTATGACTTAACCCCACCACTGCAATATTCATTTCTTAAATAGGTAATTGTTAATGGGTAATGGGTAATAGGTAATGGATAATAGGTAATGGGTAATAGGTTTGTTTATTCTGGACTCCACACCCTATCACCAATTACCAATCACCAATCACCAATCACCAATTCTTAGTGCAATTGAATAACTTTGGGTTGCTCGGCCATGTGAATGGTATCTACAAAGCGGGCAGTTTTAGACTGGGTAGAAATAACCAAGCTTTGAGTTCTAGCGCCACCGTGGAAGAAGCGTACACCTTGCATCAAGTTACCACTGGTGATACCGCAAGCAGCAAAAAGAACTGTTTCGCCAGATGCCAATTCATGAGCATCATAAACCTTATCTGGGTCGGTGATACCCATAGAAGTTAGACGATCTATGTTTGCTTCCTTGCTTTCGCCGATCAAACCTGTTTTTACAATTGCTGGATCGTAAATTAACTGACCTTGGAAGTGTCCACCTAAAGCACGCATAGCTGCGGCGGAAATTACACCTTCGGGAGCAGCACCAATACCCATGAGTGCATGAACGTTAGTACCAGCAAAACCGCAAGATAAAGCTGCACCTACGTCACCATCAGAAATTAATTGCACTCTTGCGCCGGCTTCACGAATTTCTTTGATTAAATCGTTGTGACGTTCGCGCTTCATGACAATGACTACAAGTTCTTCAATGGAGCGACCTAGACACTCAGAAAGAATCTTGAGGTTTTCTGTAGCTGATTTGTTGATATCAACTTTACCCTTAGCTGCTGGTGGTGCAGCTAATTTCTTCATGTAGAAGTCAGGAGCAGCAAATAAACCACCTTTTTCAGAAATTGCTAAAACGGCCATTGAACCGGGTTGTCCGTAAGCTACGAGGTTTGTACCTTCGCAGGGGTCAACAGCAATATCAATTTCGATTAATTCATCAGGTTTACAGAAGTTTTTAGCATCTTCACGAGTACAGATCCCAACTTCTTCACCGATGTAGAGCATAGGAGCATCATCCCGTTCCCCTTCACCGATCACAATGCGTCCACGCATCTGGATTTTGTTCATCCGTTCCCGCATAGCTTCCACTGCTACTTGGTCAGCAATGTTCTTTTCGCCTTTACCCATCCACTTTGCAGAGGCGATCGCAGCTTGCTCAACTACTTCAATAATCTCTAAACCAATTGTATTTTCCACGGAATCTGCCCTCTATATTGCTTGTCTTAGCGTCGTTTTCTTAGCTATTTCAGTTTTTAAGTTTACCAAAATGCGGTACTTTCATAAAAAAGACTTTGAGTATTAGCCTTGTTAAGTTTTGCAACAGTCAACAGGAGCAGGAGGCAGAGGGGCAGAGGTCAGCAGTCAGCAGTCAACCGTCAACCGCCATCACTACTTATTCATCACCAGAGAATAATTGAGTAAATGTCCCTAGCAGGTTAAAATAGTTTTGGTGACAGCCTCTCCACT
>OGVQ01000091.1_pt1 | contig 21333 bp, 11 predicted proteins | sample 1575801 | NCBI WGS metagenome assembly OGVQ01 (sample SAMN07581550, study PRJEB24739) | freshwater metagenome | place: Singapore | collected 2015-04 | reverse complement strand
GAAATCACAGAAATCTTTAATCCTGACACCCTCACAGAAACCTTTACCAACCAATTAATAGCATATATAGATCACCGTTTAGGACGCACACCCAAATCTTCTACAATTACCAATTACCAATCATCAAAAAACATCCTGTAAATCCTTTCATCCTGGTTATCCTGATTCTAACAAAATAATTACGAATTATGAAAATCCCAGTTAAACTTCAAGAACTCATCCCACAACCAGAGGCAGCAATTCTATTAATTAGTACCCTCATGGGACAAAAATTAGCATTGGTTGACTGTACAAGTGTTGCTGAACTCACCCCCGAACAACTAAACCTAATTTTCACCCATATTCCCCCAGAGTGGGATTATCCAGAAATCACAGAAATCTTTAATCCTGACACCCTCACAGAAACCTTTACCAACCAATTAATAGCATATATAGATCACCGTTTAGGACGCACACCCAAATCTTCTACAATTACCAATTACCAATCATCAATTACCGATTCTCTTGATATATTCAACTTCCGTAATCAAATTATAGGCGATTATCGCCGTTATATAGAAAGCTTTTTAAAAATCCGTGATCATAAAGTTAGAGAATTTGTCAATCAAGAACTCGAAAAAGGACAACTTTGGACAAATCCCCTAGTACAATTAAATCCTAAATATCGTCCTGGTGCAACAGTCCATGAATTAGTTAATAACGGTATTCTCCATCCTGACTGTATTCAATACTTCTCTAAAAACGGTTATCCTTTTAAGTTCCACTACCACCAAAAACAAGCTTTTGAAACTGCCCAAAAACAAGAACCCTATGTATTAACAACAGGTACAGGTTCAGGTAAAAGCATGACCTATGTTGTCCCCATTTTTGATGACTTACTGCGACATCCAGAAATTAAAGGGGTGAGGGCAATATTAGTATATCCGATGAATGCCCTGATCAACTCCCAAGAAGAAGAATTAAAGAAATTTCTCAATAATGTTCCTAATAGTCATATTCGCGTTGATAAATACACTGGACAAGAAAGTTTAAGCACAAAAATAAAAATTCAAAATAACCCACCCCACATATTATTAACTAACTACGTGATGCTGGAATTAATGCTTTCCCGCACACAAGAAGAAAAACTTGTTGCTTCTCCAGAATTAAAATTTTTAGTATTAGATGAACTGCATACTTATAGAGGTAGACAAGGTGCAGATGTAGCGATATTAATTAGAAAACTCCGCCAACGTTGCGGAAAAATTGGGAATAATGGAAAGTCGGGAAATAATAACAATTACGAATTATTATGTATTGGTACAAGTGCTACCATGTCCACAGAGGGAACACGCGCACAACGTCGTCAAGTAGTGGCAGATGTAGCGAGTAAATTATTTGGTGTCAAAATTAAACCTGATAACGTTATTGATGAAACCCTAGAACGTTCCATCGAACGTTCTGAACCTACCATTACAGAACTACGAGAAAGCATTGAAAAAGGTTTACCACCAGAGACAGAACAAACATTAGAGAATTTCCAAAACCATCCTGTAAGTTACTGGATAGAAATGACCTTTGGTTTAGAAGATAAACAAGGTCATCTTGTCCGACGTACACCCATCACCCTAGAAGCAGGTGCGGAAGCATTAGCTAATGAAACTCAACTTACCCCAGAAACTTGTCTCCATATCCTCAAACAGATGTTTTTATGGGGAAGTAAAGTTAAAGGTTTAGCTTTTCGACTTCATCAATTTATCTCTCAAGGTGGTAGCGTTTACTCTACCATTGAAAGTCCCCAAAAACGCTTCTTCACCCTAGAAGGACAATATACCACCACAGAAGAACGTTTACTTTATCCCCTCGTCTTTTGTCGGGAATGTGGACATGATTATTATGTAGTAAATTACAATAACGACAAACAAATAGTTTTTCCCCAACTTCCCACAGCATTAGATATGAGTCCCGAATATACTGATATTCAAGCTGGTTATATTACCTTAGATGAACCAGGACTTTGGGATGCTTATAAAGATGAAGAAAGACTTCCTGACTCCTGGTTTACCGAAACCAAAAAGAAAGGACGAGTTCCTAAAAAAGATTATGCTAAATTCATTCCCCAAAAATTACAAATTCTCCCCAACGGCAAAGTTACCACTTCCCCATTACAAGGAACAACCTGTTGGTTTGTTCCTAGACCATTTCGCGTGTGTTTAAATTGTGGTGTAGTTCATGATGGAAAGAAAAACGAATTTACCAAACTTTCCCGCTTGAGTAGTGAAGGACGCAGTACCGCTACAACTCTCCTCTGTTTATCCACTGTCAGCCGTCTAAAACAAGTTTTCACAGGAGAAAAAGCCCAAGCTGCCAAAATTCTTAGTTTCACCGATAACCGCCAAGATGCCTCATTACAAGCCGGACATTTTAACGACTTCGTACAAATCAGTTTTTTACGTGCTGCTTTATTGGGTGCATTACGAAATAAAAGACAACTCACTCATGGTGAATTAGTGAGTGAAGTTATCAAACAAATGGGAATATCTCAAAAAGATTATTCTCAAGAACCAGCAGAATTTAATCCTGGTAAACGCAAAAATGAAAAAGCTTTTCAAGAATTAATTGAATATCGTCTTTATGAAGACTTACGCAGAGGATGGCGTATTGTTCAACCTAATTTAGAACAGTGCGGACTTTTGGTAATTGAATATGATGGTTTAGAGGAAATTTGTACAGATAAAGCTATTTGGAATAAACACCGTCATCCAGTTTTATTACAAGCAACTCCTCAAGAAAGATTGACTGCTGCCCTAGCTTTATTAAATCATCTCCGTCGGGAATTAGCTATTGATGCTAAGTTAATTAATGGTGAGGAAATTCCTTTTTTGCGGAATATTTCTCAAATCATTAAAGAACCTTGGGTATTTGATGAAAATGAAAAATTGCATTTTGCCAAATTTGCAATTATTGATGGTAATTATAAACCAAAATCTCAACAAAAAGCCCCGGTAAAATTAACAAGTAGAAGTAAAGTGGGGCTGTTTTTACGTTCTCCTAAAGCTTGGTCATTACGCAGTGAATCATTAACAGAAACAGAGTACATTAGTTTAATTAGTACCTTCGTTGCAGCCTTAGCTGATGGTGGTTTTTTAACTACTAAAAATGGTATTCAATTACAAATTAGTTCCTTGGTATGGAAATTTACAATATTAACTGAAATTCCTCCCGACCCTCTTTCGTCTAAGCGGCTACGGGGTCAAGAGGATGGAAAAATACCTGTTAACAGATTCTTTCAAGAATTGTACCAAACCAATGCCCGAACTATTCAAACAATGGAAGGACGAGAACATACAGGACAAGTTAAAACTAAAGACCGTCAAGAACGGGAAGAAAGATTTAGAAAAGGAGAATTAGCGAGTTTATTCTGTTCCCCAACAATGGAATTAGGTATAGATATTTCAGATTTGAGTGTAGTTCATTTGCGGAATGTTCCCCCCAGTCCTGCAAATTATGCCCAACGCAGTGGACGCGCGGGACGTAGTGGACAGGAAGCATTAGTTATTACCTATGCAGCTATTGGTAGTGGACATGATCAATATTTTTTCCAACGTCAACAGCAAATGGTAGCTGGTGCTGTTGCTCCACCTAAGTTAGAATTAGCTAATCAAGATTTAGTTCAATCCCATGTTTATTCAATTTGGTTAGCACATACAGGGGTCTATTTAGATGACGCTATGAACAAAATTCTTGATTTAGATGTTACTGATTATCCCCTGAAAGAAAGTATCCGTCAACAATTAATACTTAGTCCGGCTAAATTAGCTGAATGTCTGCAAGCTACTCAGTCAATACTTGCAGATACTTTTTGTCAAAGTGATTTACAAAAAGCTTCTTGGTATTCTGTGCATTGGCTACAATTTACCCTAGAAAATGCCCTAAATACCTTTGATAAAAAATGCAAGCGGTGGCGTGAACTTTATGATGGTGCTGTTAAACAAAGAGATCAGGCTAACATCATAATTAGTCGTTCTGCTGCTGGTTACGTTACAGATGAAGAACGTAAAAACGCTGAAGCTCAAGCACGAGAAGCGCAACGACAAATAGATTTACTGGTAGGACAAAACCAAGGTAAAAGTAATAGCGAATTTGAATTTTATCCCTACCGCTACTTTGCTGCTGAAGGATTTTTACCAGGGTTTAATTTCCCCCGTTTACCTGTGAGGGCATTTATCCCCACTAATGATGGAGGTGATTTTATTTCTCGTCCCCGTGTTGTCGCTTTAAGGGAATTTGCACCCAACAACATTATTTACTATGAAGGTAGTAAATTCATGGTGTCAAAAACTAAAGTACCTGTGGGTGGTATTGAAAGTCAATATCAACGAGTAAGCTGTTGTTTTAATTGTGGTTATTTCCATCTTAGTGATAATGTAAATAACTGTGAAAATTGCGGTACAAAAATTAAAAATGATAGTCTACAAAACCTAGCTAAATTAAATCGTGTATTGTCAATGGACACAGTATTTACTCGCAGAAGAGAACGTATTACCTGCGATGAAGAAGAAAGATTAAAATATGGTTATAACATTACTACCCATTTCCGTTATGCACCTCAAAAACAAGAATCTGCCACAGTTCTAGCAGCAGATAATACACCATTATTTAAGTTAACCTACGGAGCAACAGCTAAATTATGGCGTATCAATAGAGGACTGAAGAAAAACACCGAAGAAAGAGGATTTAAATTAGATACTAAAACAGGTATTTGGGGAGATACAAAAAATAATTTACAACCCAACTCACTACCAATAAATTTACCTCTAGAAACGTTACACACTGAAGTAAATTTAATGGTAGATGACACTTGCAATATTCTGGTAATTGAACCTGTAATTGAATCTTTAGATGTGAGTCAAGATAACAAAGAAGCGTTTATTGCCACACTCCAATATACCCTAGAAACAGCTATTCAAGCGGTTTATAAATTAGAACCAGATGAACTAGACTCGGAAAGATTAGGAGAAGGAAAATACTTACTATTTTGGGAAGCATCAGAAGGTGGTGCAGGGGTTTTATCTCAACTATTAAAACAAACAGATGCTTTTATCAAAGTTGCCCATACTGCTTTAGATATCTGTCATTTTCAAACACCAAAGGATAGTTGTGTGCAAGCTTGCTATGAATGCTTACTTTCCTACAGAAATCAATTTGACCATCCTTTAATTAATCGTCATCTAATTAAACCTTTATTAGATGAACTGCAAACAAGTACCGTAGAAATATCCGATATAGACCGCAGTGAAAAATATCAAAAGTTGCTTTCCCAAACAGATCCCAACTCTGATTTTGAAAGGGAAGTTTTACAAGTAATATATGAACGGGGGTATAAATTACCGGATACTGCACAATTATTAATTCCTGAAGCTAATTGTAAACCAGATTTTGTGTATAAAGAAGAGGCGATCGCTATCTTTTGTGATGGTTCAGTTCATGATAGCCCCGAACAGCAAAAGCAAGATAAAATTCAGCGCGATAATCTCAAATACAATGCTAGTTATCAAGTTTTAACTCTGCGGTACGATAAAAATTGGCGTGAGGAGTTGAAGATTTTGGCGAGTTTGTAATTTGAACATAAAAAATTTTGATTTAGGGGGGTTTAACAATTGATAGCAATAGACAAAAGCTATAGCACTTGTTCATGCCCAGATCCCCGACTTCTTTTATTGATTGTGTCCATAAATGATAAATTGCTCATAGAAGTCGGGGATCTTTTTGCCTCACTCTACTTCTTTTTCTAGCTTGTCCCCTCGTTCAAGTTCCCAAAGAATTTGATTACCTTCACGTCTTACCCGTGAAACTATCCAATTTCGCCAACGCCATTCATCCCCCCGGCTGGTAACGGCGCTGGAATGGACACCCATGAGGTCTGCTAATTCAGAACTGGTGATGAGATAGCCTTTTTCAGCAATTTCGTCTGCTATACGCAAAGTTTCTACCAAGTGGCGAAGTTGTGAAACCCTGATTTCAGTAGGTTGTTCATTGCCTGTAGCCGCATTTGGCGCGGTAAATGGTTCCATAATGGTAATATCTGATGCAGCCGAACTGCTTTGAAGTGTATTTTTATTAATTATTGTAGAGTTTATTGGATAATCAGATACTTTTACTACGCTTATTTCGCTATTTTTTGGTAAAGTTTCATTAAGCAGTTGTGATACTAACTGTTGTAACTTGGGGATTTTGCCATTGGCAAAGGAGCGAGCGATCGCATCACAGCGTTCATTACCAATATTACCAGAATGTCCCTTAACGTATTCCCATTTGACTAGTTTGCTATTTAGTTCATCTAAAGTTTCTAAGAGGTCTTGGTTTTGTACAGGTTTACCATCTGACTTTTTCCAGCCGTTCTTTTTCCAACCTTTCACCCATTTGGTTACACAATTAATCAAATATTCGCTATCGGTATGCAGACTAATAGGTTGATTTTGTCCAGAAGATTTAAAAAATTCCAAGGCGGCGATCGCTGCTTGCATTTCCATTTTATTATTAGTGGTGTGCTGGGATGAATCACCCATTTCATGCACTGAACCATCATTAAAATAAACTACCGTACCCCAACCACCAGGGCCAGGGTTGCCTGTGCAAGCACCATCTGTATATATACTTTGAATTAGACGTTGACTAGACATAAAATTATTCAGCCGTAAAGAACAAGAAAGAAGTTTAGATAAATTTAAGTGCAAAGACGTTCCAGTGCAACATCTCTACAAGAGTTTGGATATCATCAAAAATCATTTTCATACATCAAATCAGCAACGCCAAACTTCTCGATTGTAACAAGATAGCGATCGCACTTTTCACATCTTCCATAGCTACACTTTCCCTAATTTCTAACTTTTAACTGCGGCTATCTAAGCCCCATAATCAGTGTATATTTTTATAAGTAGTCGTGCAAAATAAATTTTATATTTGGGAGAGGGAATAGGGAACGGGGAACAGGTAACAGATAAGGAATACAGAGATTTTTGTTTTTTCCAAAAATGTTAAATTAATTTTGCTTTGGTACTTAAGTTTGATAGTTTATACTATTCTAGAAAAGCTTAACTTGTTTTGGAAATGTCGTCAATTTTTTTGCCGCCAGTTATTCAACAAATTGATAGTGAAATTGTGGCTAATGCAGGTGTTAAGTTACATATCTTACGCTTGGATATCATGCACCCCAAAATTAACGGTAATAAATGGTATAAGCTAAAATATAATCTTTTAGAAGCTAGAGAGAAAAATATTGCTACAATTCTCACCTTTGGTGGTGCGTATTCTAACCATATTTATGCTACTGCGGCTGGGGGAAATATTTTTGGTTTCCGCACTATTGGCTTAATTCGTGGAGAAGAAAATACACCCCTAAATCCTACTTTACAATTCGCTACAGAACAGGGGATGGAATTAGTCTATATTGATCGGCACACATATAAAAAACGCCATACACAGGCATTACAAAATCAGTTAAAACAGCAATTTGGAGAAGTATTTATTATTCCTGAAGGTGGTTCTAACTTAAATGGTATGCGGGGTTGTATAGAAATATTACAAACAGTGAAAGGATTTAATACTATTTGTTTAGCTTGCGGTACAGGAACAACTTTAGCAGGAATCGCACTTTCATTAAATCAAGAACAAAAAGTGATTGGGTTTCCTGTTTTAAAAGATGGAGATTTTCTCAATCAAGATATCAATAACCTATTAACAAATTATCTTAATTCTGGCTTACCGACACCAGTTAATTCTCCCGCCCCTTGGCAACTAGTATGTGATTATCATTTCGGAGGTTATGGGAAAGTAACGAAAGAATTAAAACTATTTTGTCAAGATATTCAAACCCAATATGATATTCCTTTAGATTATATTTATACAGGAAAAATGTTTTATGGAGTCATGGATTTAATTGCGAAAGGCTTTTTAAAATCACAATCTTTGTTATTAATCCACACTGGTGGGTTACAGGGTAATCTGGGTTTATAAGGTTCTCTCTCCCAGAATTAGGGATTTACAAAAAAAAATATTCAATTAATTTTTGTGGGTTAGGCATCTGGCCTAATCTTAAACTTGGATGGGCTAGAAGCCCATCCCACAAGATTGGATAATTTATTTCCTGAAACTTTCAACATCTGCCTCTAATCTTGATTTAGCAAGAACAATCCTAATAATTGTTTGTTTTTCAGGGATACTTTCAATGGAAAACTCTCCTCCATGGAGTTCTACCAACTTCCTAGCAATTGATAGTCCTAAACCTGAACCCTGTTGTTCATGGATTTTACGTTCAAACTGCACATAAGCACCAAGATTTGCAATTTCTTCCTGGGTCATACCTCTACCGTAGTCAATAACAAATAAATGAAACTTATTATTACTAACAAAGCCTCTGATTTTCACTGGTGTATTTGGCTGAGAAAACTTAAAAGCATTATCAATTATTTCTTCAACTATTTTACTCAACTTAGCAGAAGAGATATTGACTATTGCTTCTTGAATATCTATACTTAAATCTGCTAATCTATTCACCTTTTCTGAAATTTTTACTGCTATATTTTCAATGATTGATTTGATATAACTTTTACATCCATTATTACGAAGTTCAGCAATTCTTTGAGGGTCAGATGCTAATAATTCTAAGTCTGCATACATCAGAAAATTCAGAGTTAATTGATGCAGTCTTAATCCTGAGTCATGAATTGATTTTAACATTTCTAAATGTTCTTTATTAGCTAATGATCCCCCATCTTCAATCAATAACTTGGATAATTTGATAATATGATTCAAAGGAGTATTAATTTCATGGGGAAGGGAGTGACTAATAGAAGTGCTTAAATTCTTCAGTTTTTCTTCAGTTTGTTTTTCAACTATAGATTGTTTTTCCAGTCTCGTAATAATTGCTTGTAGTAGTTCATCTGGTTGGAAAGGTTTAACGAGATAATCATCAGCACCAAGTTCCATCCCTCGACGTAAATCTGACCACTCTGATTTGGCAGTTAAGAAAATTAAAGGAATTGTTGCCGTAGAACTATCTTGACGGAGGTGATGTAACACACCATACCCATCTAATTCAGGCATCATCAAATCACAAAGAACCAAATCAGGATGTTGATCTTTAGCTATCTCCAGACCTACCAAGCCATTTTCGGCGACTAGCGTATCAAAGTCGAATAAATGCAATATTTCACGTATATTCTCTCTAATTTGATTTTCATCTTCAATAATTAAAATGGTGGCCATTTTACCCTCCTACTTACTTTCATATACATATATAGGAATTTGCTAGTAAAAACACTTAAGCTTCTACTATTCAGCATATATTTCCTCTGCATTCTATTGTATCGCATCTGACATACAAACGGTAGCACCAATTCCACTAGAATGTCTCTGAAAAAGTTATAGGATACGCACATTGAATTTTTGTAGATATCTAATCGGAAGATAGCGCTATAGCACTCGTTCATATCCAGATCCCCGACTTCTGACATCAATTTTCTATGAAGATGCACATAATCAGACCCCCCTGTAGTCCCCCCTTGCTAAGGCTACGGTGTACACACAAGTCCTATCTGTCTTCGTTTTGTGCCTATTTAGCCCCCTAAATCCCCCAAGTTTGGGGGACTTTGATGGATTTATTCCCCCCTTAATAAGGGGGGTAAGGGGGGATCTCGATCAAATATGACACTTTTCAGACATCCTCTCAGTTATAGCACCCAGATCCCCGACTTCTGACATCAATTTATAATTTGTGGACATCAGAAATAAAAGAAGTCGGGGATCTTATTTCCCCAACTGCATTTTTACTTTTTAGTTTTTAATTGTTGGCTAATAAAAACATCTTCAAATCTTCTATTGTTAAGGGAGGACTGATAAAATAGCCTTGGATAATAGAACAATTATTTTGTTTTAGCCAATTTAACTCCTCATGGGTTTCTACACCTTCGGCAACGATATGGATTTTCAAACTAGATGCTAGTTGAATGATATTTCTGACAATAGACTGCTTATTCTCTAGTTTATCAATATTGGTAATAAAATACCGATCTATTTTCAAATGACTAAAACAAAACTCTTGTAAGTATTTGAAGGATGAATACCCCGTACCAAAATCACCAATGGATAATTGAATACCATACTCTCGCAATTCATTAATTTTAGTTTTAACTAATTCAATATCCTGAATAAAAAGAGTTTCTGTTAGTTCTAATTCTAAAGCTTGGGGGTTAAATTCTGTCTCATGAATTATCTCATTTATGCGTTCACTAAAATTTGCTTTTTTAAACTGATAAGCTGATATATTCACAGCTAAATTAAACATTCCAAATCCTTCACTGTGTAAATTTTGGATTTGTGAGCAAGCTTTTTTAATAATCCATTCTCCCAAGGGAATAATAAAACCAGATTCTTCAGCCATAGGAATAAACTCAGAGGGAGAAATCATGCCATATTGTGGATGTTGCCAGCAAATTAATGCTTCTACACCGACAATTTTTTTAGTTTTAATATTGATTTGCGGCTGATAGTAAAGCTGAAATTCATTTTTTTCTAATGCTTGGGAAAAATCAGATTCTAAAATTACTTTTCTAAAGACAATATCAATCATTTCTTGATCATAAAAATGATAAAATGTTTGATTTTCTTCTTTATAATGTTCTAGAGTAAATTCCGCGTGACTGAGGAGTTCTCCCAATTGCATTGCATCATTAGGATAACAAGCAATACCAATTCTTGATTGTACAGATATTTCTTGATTATTGATAATAAAAGGCTCAGAGAGACTATCTAGAATTGCTTGAGAAACAGCCGACGTAACCCTACTATCTTTAACTGGCTTTAACAACAGTGCTAATTGGTCAGTTTTTAAGTAAGCGATTAAGTCAATCATCTGCTGTTGGGAATTTAATTGATTTAATCTTTTGCCTACATTTTTAATTAATAAAGCTCTCAAACTAGAGTCTAAAAATAATTTATTCCGGGAAATAATCTCAATATCAATGAGTAGCACAGGCAAAAATTTCTCTTCGTTGTCGGCTTGAACACGAATTTGATTAAAATACTCATCCAATAAAAATTGATTAGGTAATTCAGTAGAACTATCATAATGTGTCAGATAATTAATCTGATCTTCCATCTCCTGAATCTGATCTTTGTATTGTTGGGTCAGTCTTTGTCGTTTTTCTAACTGCGTTGAAATTACGCGCAAGAGTTCATTGGGTTCAAAAGGTTTAGTTAAATAGTCCTCTGCACCTAATTCCATAACTTGACGCATATCAGTACGGTCTGCTTTAGCTGTCAAAAAAACAAAGGGAATTGTCGCTGTACTGGGTTCTTGACGCAATATGCTAATTACTCCATATCCATCTAATCTTGGCATCATCAGATCACAAATAATGAGATCCGGTTGATGTTGTTTTGCCATTTCTACACCCTGGGATCCATCCTCTGCGGTGATGGTTGCAAACCCCTCAATCTCAAGAATTTCCTGAAGGTTTTCTCTTATTTGTGGCTCATCTTCAATAATTAAAATCATATTCATACACATTCGCTAAAATTATGCGGTTTTTTTAGTCTATATTGATACCCTATTATGATCTATAGGTAGTTCTTTCGACTTTGTGATTGGGGATAAATTACTAATTATCCACAATTTAGCTGATTTTGTGAGGTACTAATTGAAAATTATCAGTAATTATGCTGTTGACACTCCCCGATCTAAAGACAGGGAGATTCTACATTCATCGTCAAAACTTGCTAAACCAAGCTTGCACCAAGCAGAGTCGGGGCTTCAAATTCCCGGATGTCCTCCCCTAGTTTCGACTTCGCTCAACTGCCCATTTTTGGCAATATTGAGAATATTTACTGCTGCATTTACATCACGCTGCAACTCGCAACCACAACACTGTTAAACTTAACAGCAAAATTAATGGGTTATGTCCCCGAATTCTATCTTTAATTATTTATTTATTTTTTTTGAAGACTGATTTGAGAAGTCGGGGATCTTTTAGCTCACTCACAGATCCCCGACTTCACTGAATTTTGACTAGGACAAATGCAAGTAATCAAACGCTGTACTCAGTAAATGATGAGTCACAGGTAAACTATCCACTACCATTCCCAAACACAATAGCATCATGTAGGAAATGGAATACAAAAACAATTCCCGCGCTATGGTTTTATCTTCGGGATTTTGTAACAAGCGCCAAGACTTATGGACAAATACCCCACCTAAGGTTAAGGCAATAACAGCATAGACAATGCCACTGGCGTGTAAGGGATAAAACAATAAGATTGTAGCAGTTACGGTAATTACCGTATAAAACCAAATTTGCCGTACGGTTGCCTTATCACCCGCTACCACAGGTAACATCGGTATTCCCACCTTAGCGTAATCATCACGAATCATTAAGGCCAAAGCCCAGAAATGGGGTGGTGTCCACAAAAAGACGATCGCAAAAATTAGCCAAGCTGCCCAGCTTAAAGTATCTGTCACCGCCGCCCAACCGACCAAAGCGGGAATTGCTCCCGCAGCACCGCCAATAACGATGTTTTGAGTGCTATGGCGTTTAAGCCAGTGAGTATAGACTAAAACATAGAAAATGATGCCAGAGAAGGCTAAAAAGGCGGCCAGGAGATTGGCGAAAACTGTGAGGAGAGTAAAAGAAAGTACAGCCAGAGCGATCGCAAAAATCAAAGCATCACGGGGTTGTACCTTACCCGAAGGCATGGGACGGTGGCGGGTGCGCTCCATATCGTAATCTATATCTCGGTCATAGATACAGTTAATGGTTTGGGCGCTGGCCGCTGCTAAAGTGCCACCGATCATCGTGATAATTAACAACCAGGGATCTACCTCACCCTTAGCGGCGATCCACATACTCCCAGCAGTAGTAATTAACAGCAGGGGAATAATTCGGGGTTTAGTCAGTTGATAATAACTTTGAACGACTTGGAGAAATGTGTCGTGGTGACGACGAGAGACATTAGTCTCAATCATGTTAGGTCTTTTTCCTTATGTTTCAAGAACTGATCTGCTATGGCAGGAGTCACCGAGTCAGGAGTCTGAAGGGCTTGTATCGAAAATTCCCAATCCAAAATCCACAATCCAAAATTCTTCGGTCAACCTTGGTCTACTTTGCGCCATGACTTGCTGTGGTGGGCGCAGCCTGTACTTCCCGATGAGTTAACCAATCCCGGATGGATAAAACCGTAAATACCACCAAAGTACCGAGTAAAGTTGCACCAATAGCTTGATGAGAAACGGTGAGAGGTTCAACTTGTAGATGTAACCTAAAGGTGGCTACACCCAATAACAGTTGTAAAATCAACAAGCCACCAGCCATATTTGCCAATTTCCGCAACACAGGATGCAATGCGGGAGTCCGCCAAGACATAAAAACGACTGCCAAAGTAGCGATAGTTGGTGGTACTAAACCAAAAATATGGCTGTACATCACATCACAAAGCTGATCCCCGGCAAAACATTGATGCAAAGCCCAGCGAGAACCAACTAACGCCCCCAGTAAACTTTGTAAATAGACAAAAACAGCAGCAGTAAAACCCACTAGGGGTAACTTACCCACCGTTCCGGTTCCTTGATAGGGAGTCAGACCTGTGCCGATAATTAACAAAGTAGTGAAAAATAGTAGTGCTGTTCCTAAATGGGCGGTAACAATATCAAACCGCAACAATTCAGTTACAGTTAGTCCTCCCAAAATGCCTTGGAAGACAATTAAAAATAGGGCAAATGTAGATGCCCAGGGTAGCCACTTGGGTAAAGAAGTACGATGCCACCAGGATAAACTGCCCAGAGCGATCGCACTCAAGCCAATTAAAGCTGCATCTAGGCGATGAAACCACTCCAAAAACACTTGGAGATTCATTTGCTTGGCTGGAACTAATTCCCCATAGCACAAAGGCCAATCAGGACAAGCCAAACCAGCATTCATCACTCTGGTGGCACTGCCTATAGCCATCAAAATTAAGGTGGCTACGCATATTTTCCACACCAAGCGACGAATCATATCCTGGGGCTGTTTTGCAATTGAAGCCGCTTCATTTTGTTGTTCTAGGACGAATTCGTTCATTAACAATACCTTCTGAGGTGCTTGTGCTTGAAGTTGAAAATTTTCTATTTTGAGTTAATACCAATCTCTACTCACCCTAACCGCGCGGTCAGAATTTCGAAATCAGCTTTCCCTTATACTTTGGATCACTTTAGCTAGTTTTAGCTGTAAGATTTTGTGCTTTTTGCAGATGGAAATGATTAATCAATGGGAATTAAGGGGACTTTTGTGAAATTTTCCTTAAATTTTTTTACTAAAGGTCATCTATTATTTGCAGGTTGTACAACTTATCTCCCTTGTACTCAAAATTGTGATCTTAATCGAAAAAATTAATAAAGATTTCAGACCAACGGATAATATATCGGATAGGCTGCACTACCTTAGTAAATAGAGTCACTCTCATAATTGAAGTCACTTTAAGATCAAGTAGTCAATTCATTAAAAAATAAGCCGTGAAAATTCCAAGCGCAATCTGGACATTACTCATTGGCATTGTCCTCACTCTCGTTAGTATTTGGTATGGTCAAAATCATGGTCTTTTACCTACGGCGGCTTCCGATGAAGCACCTTTGGTAGACGAACTATTCAACGCGATGATGACTGTTTCCACAGGCATATTTTTAATCGTTGAATGTGTTTTAATTTACTCTGTTATCAAATATCGTCGCCGGGCTGGTGACAATGAAGATGGATTACCAATTGAAGGTAATGTGCCTCTAGAAATACTCTGGACGGCGATCCCCGCAATTATCGTTCTGGGTATTTCCATTTACAGTTTTGATGTCTATACCAACATTGGCGGCTTTGATCCCCATGGTGGTCACGGTTCTCCCATGATGGAAGAGTCCATGACTATGCCGGGTACAGCCATAGCTGCCACCCTAGACCATAGATCTGGTAACACAGCAACACCTGTACAGTTCTTAGAGGAACAGAAAACCTCTCCCCCACAATTAACTGTTGATGTCACCGGGCTGCAATATGCTTGGTTGTTCACCTATCCTGAAACAGGTGTTACCACAGGTGAACTTCATCTTCCCATTGGCAAAACTGTAGAAATCAACATGACAGCTAATGATGTCATCCACGCCTTTTGGATCCCAGAATTTCGCATGAAACAGGATGCCATTCCTGGTAGACAGACAAATCTCCGTTTCACCCCGAGAAAAGCCGGTGATTATGAATTAATTTGTGCTGAACTATGTGGCCCCTATCATGGAGCAATGAAAACCCAAGTTGTGGTCGAGACACAGGAAGCTTTTGACCAATGGATGCAAGAACAGCTAGTTGCTAGTAAAGAAACCCCAAATCAAGCGGTAGCAATGAATCCCCTGGACATAACTAGCGATGAATTTCTCTCTCCCTACACCAAGAATATGGGGATCAACTCAGAAATTCTGCATCAAATTAAGTAGTTGACTAATTACAGAAGTTGCAGCGATTACAAAATAAGAGGCAGGGGGGCAGGGGAGAAATTTCCTTCTTCTTCCTTCTTCCTTCTGAACTCCTGATAGCATAGCGTGGCGTGAGCCATACTCCTGACTCGGTGACTCCTTCTTTAAAATATGACACAAGTACAGTTACAAAATACGGATAATAGCCCCAAACCTGTGGAAGAACACGGGGAAAGGCGTTGGTATGACTTTTTTGGTTTTAGTACAGACCATAAGGTGATTGGGATTCAATATCTAGTCACCTCGTTTATTTTTTACTGCATTGGCGGTGTCATGGCTGATTTGGTGCGGACAGAATTACGCACTCCTGATGTAGATTTTGTCACTCCTGAAGTCTACAACAGCTTGTTTACTCTCCATGCCACAATCATGATTTTTTTGTGGATTGTTCCCGCCGGCGCTGGATTTGCTAACTACTTGATCCCCCTGATGATTGGGGCTAGGGATATGGCATTTCCCCGCCTCAATGCGGTGGCCTTTTGGATGATCCCCCCCGCAGGTCTCTTACTAATTGCAAGTTTGGTGGTAGGTGATGCACCCGATGCTGGTTGGACTTCCTACCCACCTTTGAGTTTGGTGACAGGCCAGGTGGGAGAGGCAATTTGGATTATGAGTGTCCTGCTATTGGGAACTTCTTCAATTTTGGGAGGGATTAATTTTCTCGTCACCATTTTGAAAATGCGTGTTCCTAGTATGGGGCTGTTTCAAATGCCTTTGTTTTGCTGGTCAATGTTGGCAACTTCGGCTTTGGTGCTGGTATCTACACCAGTATTGGCGGCAGCTTTGATTTTGCTGGGTTTTGATTTGTTGGCAGGAACAACCTTTTTTAACCCAACTGGGGGCGGCGATCCGGTGGTGTACCAGCATATGTTCTGGTTCTATTCCCATCCTGCTGTTTACATCATGATTTTGCCGTTCTTTGGCACAATTTCGGAAATTCTGCCAGTTCATGCCCGTAAACCGATTTTTGGCTATAAAGCGATCGCCTTTTCATCCCTAGCCATCAGCTTTTTAGGTTTAATCGTCTGGGCGCATCATATGTTTACCAGTGGTGTCCCCGCTTGGTTGCGGATGTTTTTCATGATCACCACCATGATCATTGCTGTCCCCACAGGCATTAAAATCTTTGGTTGGTTAGCCACTATCTGGGGGGGTAAAATCCGCCTCAATAGTCCCATGTTATTTGCCATCGGCTTTTTAGCAACTTTTGTGATAGGTGGTATTAGTGGCGTAATGTTGGCCTCAGTTCCTTTTGATATTCACGTTCACGATACTTATTTTGTGGTGGCACACCTGCACTATGTTTTATTTGGTGGCAGTGTGTTAGGAATTTTTGCCGCTATTTACCACTGGTTCCCGAAAATGACGGGACGGAAAATGAACGAGTTTTGGGGTCAGGTACATTTTGCCCTCACTATCGTTGGTCTAAATATGACTTTCTTACCCATGCACAAACTCGGACTCATGGGTATGAATCGCCGTATTGCCCAATATGATCCCAAGTTCACAAGTTTGAATGAAATTTGCACCTACGGGTCTTATATCTTAGCAATTTCTACATTACCGTTTTTAATTAATGCCATTTGGTCTTGGTTATATGGGGAAAAAGCGGGTAATAATCCCTGGCAAGGATTGACTTTGGAATGGACAACTACTTCCCCACCAGCAATTGAGAATTTTGAACAACTTCCCGTTTTAACTACAGGCCCCTACGATTACGGCATGAGTAAAGAACGGACTGAAACTAAACCTGTATTAACTCCCCAAGCTGAATCAGCAGTTTAGGAGATAAGGGTGAAAGGTAAGGGGGAAAAGAAAATTAAAAAACCTTTAACCCATTACCAATTACCAATTAGCCATTACCAATTACCAATTTATGCAAAGTCAAACTATTGACACGGCGAAAACTGAATTAAATCACCATCACACAGCAGTTTCTCATCACGAAGAACATCCAGATCATCGTTTATTTGGTCTATTTATGTTTTTGGTGGCTGAGGGCATGATTTTTATGGGTTTGTTTGGTGCATACCTGACTTACCGTTCTACTATCCCCGTCTGGCCACCAGCAGGAACACCAGATTTAGAACTGTTGTTACCAACAATCAATACTTCTATTCTGATCGCTAGTAGTTTTGTCATGCACAATGCTGATACTGCGATCAAAAAGAATGATACGAAGGGAATGCGGATTTGGTTAGCAATTACCGCAGTTATGGGGGCTATTTTCTTAGCAGGTCAGGTTTATGAATACACTCATTTAGAGTTTGGTCTGACTACCAATTTATTCGCTAGTTCATTCTATGTTTTAACTGGTTTTCACGGCTTGCACGTGACCATCGGTGTATTAGCAATTGTAGCGGTTTTGTGGCGATCGCTTACTCCCGGACACTACTCCAGCGAAAAAAGATTCGGGATTGAAGCAGCGGAAATTTACTGGCACTTTGTAGACGTAATTTGGCTTATTTTGTTCGGATTACTGTATTTACTGTAGGTATTTATTACTTAGTTGTTCACTCCACTCGAATAACCTACAGTCCCCCCCAAGGGGGTTTTTTGTTTGTACTGATAAATAAACAAATATAGAAAGGGAAAGCATAAAAAGCATAGAGTTCAATACCTTGTTTATATTGCTTATAATTACTACAGTAAGTGAACTATATCCAGAATTTGCAATTGAATTTGATCGAAGTTCACATAACAATCCTAAAACACAGGACGGAGATAGCAAGAAAAACTCTATATGCTAAAAGTGTGAAATTCCATTATTTAGAATAAAATCAAATTTTCTCAAACCAATTGGTGATTTTTCTAAAAATAATTCACGATCTGTTTTTGCAGGTAACTTTGATTCTTTAGCAGGTTGGCTTGTGCAAAAGCTAAATATTTACTATAGCTCTAATTTTATGGCATAACTAATAAATAGTAATGATGCTTTTTGCAGAACTGACTAAATTAATTAAATTTGATTTCTTAAACACTCATGTCATCAACTCCCCAGTTTCTTAGCGGTAACGATATTCGCGCTTTATTCCTCGACTTCTACACCCAAAGGGGACACCAACCCCTCAAGAGTGCTTCCCTCGTACCAGAAGATCCTACGGTGCTGCTAACTATCGCAGGGATGCTCCCATTTAAACCGATATTCCTGGGACAGCGCGCACCAGAATTTAAACGCGCTACGACTTCTCAGAAATGTATCCGTACCAATGATATCGAAAATGTGGGACGGACAAAACGCCATCATACATTTTTTGAGATGTTGGGTAATTTTAGCTTTGGTGATTATTTTAAAGAACAAGCGATCGCTTGGGGTTGGGAAATATCAACTCAAGTTTTTGGTATTTCTCCTCAAAATTTAGTCGTCAGTGTATTTGAAGAAGACGACGAAGCTTTTGCAATTTGGCGCGATAATATTGGTGTAAATGAAAAACGCATCAAACGCATGGGTGCAGATGATAATTTTTGGGTTTCTGGTCCCACGGGACCCTGTGGACCGTGTTCAGAAATTTATTATGATTTTCATCCAGAATTAGGAGATGATCATATTGATTTAGAAGATGATTCCCGATTTATTGAGTTTTATAACTTGGTATTTATGCAATATAATCGGGATGCTTCGGGAAATTTAACGCCGTTACAAAATAAGAATATTGACACGGGGATGGGCTTGGAAAGAATGGCGCAAATTCTCCAAAAAGTTCCTAATAATTATGAAACAGATTTGATTTTCCCGATTATTGAAACTGCGGCGAAAATTGCTAACATTGATTATCACCAAAGTGATGAAAATACCAAAATTTCGTTAAAGGTAATTGGTGATCATGTCCGTTCTGTTGTTCACATGATCGCTGATGAAATTCGCGCTTCTAATGTGGGAAGAGGTTACGTTTTACGGCGTTTAATTCGTCGTGTTGTCAGACATGGAAGATTAATTGGAATTTCTGGGGACTTTATTAACCAAGTTGCAGAAACAGCAATTTCCCTTTCTGAATCAATTTACCCCAATTTACGACAAAGGGAAACAGCAATTAAAGCAGAATTAGCTAGAGAAGAAGCTAATTTCTTGAAAACTCTTGATAGAGGTGAAAAACTATTAGCTGAAATCATCCAAGAGGTAAAACAAAAAGGTTTAAATAACCTTAGTGGTGAAAGTGCATTTACCTTATATGATACCTACGGTTTCCCATTGGAATTAACTCAAGAAGTTGCAGAAGAAAATAACATTACTGTTGATGTTGATGGTTTCAATGCAGAAATGCAGAAACAGGTAGAACGTGCTAAAGCTGCACACGAAACCATTGATTTAACTGTCCAAGGTTCTTTAGATCAACTTGCAGAACATATTCATTCTACGGAATTTTTAGGATATACTCAATTAGCAATAACAGCAAAAATTGAAGTATTGTTAGTTAATGGTATTTCCCAAGAAGAAGCAGAAGCAGGAACAGAGGTACAAATAGTTCTGGATAAAACCCCATTTTATGCGGAATCAGGTGGACAAATCGGAGATAAAGGTTATATTTCCGGTGATGGAATTTTAATTAGAATTGAAGATGTGAAAAAAGAATCTGATTTCTTTGTTCACTTTGGTAAAATTGAACGTGGTACAATTAGAATCGCTGATCAAATTACCGCCCAAATTGATACTTCTTGTCGTCGTCGCTCTCAAGCTAACCATACAGCAACTCATTTATTACAAGCTGCATTAAAGAAAGTTGTTGATGAGGGAATTTCCCAAGCAGGATCTTTAGTTTCTTTTGATAGCTTGCGGTTTGATTTTAACTGTCCTCGTGCTTTAACTGCGGAGGAAGTTCAACAAGTTGAAGAATTAGTAAATACTTGGATTTGTGAAGCACATTCTGCAAAAATAGAAGTATTACCTTTAGCAGAAGCAAAAGCTAGAGGTGCGGTAGCAATGTTTGGGGAAAAATACGGTGAAGAAGTACGAGTAATTGACTTCCCTGGTGTTTCAATGGAATTATGTGGGGGAACTCACGTTAATAATACTGCGGAAATAGGCGTTTTTAAAATCATTTCTGAAGCTGGAGTTTCTTCAGGAGTAAGAAGAATAGAAGCTGTATCTGGTGCGTCGGTTTTAGATTATTTGAATGTGCGAGATCAAGTAACCAAAGATTTGTGTTTCCGCTTTAAAATCAAACCGGAAGAAATACCCGACAGAATCACAACTTTACAAACCGAACTCCGCAACAGTGAAAAAACAATTCAAACCCTAAAATCACAACTTGCAATAGTTAAATCTGACAGTTTATTGCCAACTGCGGAAACCGTAGGAGAACATAAAATTATTGTTGCTCAACTGGAAGATGTAGACCCAGAACCATTAAAAGATGCAGCAGAAAGATTACTGCAAAAAATCGGTAACGGTGCGGTGGTTTTAGGTTCTATTCCTGAAGAGGGAAAGGTAAGTATTGTTGCTGCTTTTAGTTCTGAAGTGAATAAAAAAGGAATCCAAGCCGGAAAATTTGTCGGCAATGTAGCGAAAATTTGCGGTGGTGGTGGTGGTGGAAAACCCAATCTCGCGCAAGCTGGGGGAAGGGATGCAAGTAAATTACCGCAAGCTTTGGAAACTGCGAAAAATGATTTGTTAGCAGGGTTGAAATAGGATTTAGATAACATTTAGATCCCGGACTTCTTGAAGAAGTCCGGGATCTGGATTTTTATAAGTAGTCATGCAAAATTAATTACATATTCTTTACCAAATTCTCGAATGACTTTTTCAACATAGTTAATTAAATTCTGCCAACTAGAGTAAGCATCTATTTCTATCCATTCATATTTCATAAATC
>OGVQ01000090.1_pt1 | contig 21938 bp, 15 predicted proteins | sample 1575801 | NCBI WGS metagenome assembly OGVQ01 (sample SAMN07581550, study PRJEB24739) | freshwater metagenome | place: Singapore | collected 2015-04 | reverse complement strand
ACCCTCAAGACCGCGCTGGCGCACCAAGTAGAGTAGTGGCTTCAACTCCTGTAGCGTTACTTTGGGGATGCCCTCCCCTAGTTTCGACTTCGCTCAACTCCCGATTTTTTGCCAGATTTAAAATATTAGTTGCGGCATTTGTATGTCTATGTAATTCATGCCATAGGAAACAAAGTAATGGTTGTATCTTTACTTCCAGCAGCTAATATTTTACCATCTGGACTGAAGGCAATTGAGTAAATTACAGAATCGTTACATTTAACACTAGAAATTTCTTCACCAGTAGCTACTGACCATAATTTCACTGTTTTATCTTTACTCGCACTCGCTAAAATTTGTCCATTTGGACTATATGCAACCGCACAAATATGATTAGAATGTCCTGATAAAGTTCTAATTTCTTGACTAGTTTCTAGATTCCACAGTTTAATGGTTTTGTCTTGACTACCACTAATTAAAGTTTTGCCGTCGGGACTAAATGCTAGAGATGTAATTCCTCCAAACCAATCAGAATGTCCTGTTAAGGTTTTCACTTCATTTTCAGCTAATTGTAAAATCTTGATAGTTTTATCATTACCACCTGCACCACTAGCTAATAGTTTACCGTCGGGACTAAAAGTTACAGATAAAACATCATCGGTATGACCTTTGAAAGAATAAATTTCTTTTCCTGTTTCTAATGACCACAGTTTAACTGTTTTGTCTTTACTTCCACTGGCTAAAATTTTCCCCAAGGGACTAAATGCAACAGCATAAACCCTTTCTTCGTGTCCTGTAAAAGTGAAAACTTCTATTCCTAAATTTACATCCCATAATTTAATAGTTTTATCATCACTACCACTTACTAAAAATTTACCATCTGGACTAAAAGCTAGAGAATTAATCCCTCTAGACCCAGAATATTCTCCATGGCCTTCAAAGGTGCGATGTTGCTGACTTGCTAAATCCCACAGTTTAATGATTGTATCATCACTGCCACTTGCTAAAAATCTCCCATCTGGACTAAAGGCTACAGCAAGAACTTTTTTTTCATGTCCTTTGAGAGTACGAACAAATACTAATTTTTCGGTGTTGTCATTTGATGAAGATGTGGTAGTAATTACTTCTAGTGGTTCTTGATAATTATCTGATTCTTTTATACTTGATTCATTTCCTAACTGTGACGGGTTAAACCAAGTATTTAATTCCGTCAATACATCTAATGTTTGCAACGATTTGTTAATAGAATCAAATATGTCATTATTTTTGGAAATTTCTTCTTTTTCTTGGCTTGCTGTTTCCAGTATTGAATTTGTTTGCGAATTTGATTTATTTTCAACCTGTAACGGTTGTACTAAAGCTGTAAATAAACTATCTAATTCTGTTAATCCATCTGTCAACCGTTGGTTAATAGAATCAAATATGTCATTATTTTTGGAAATTTCACTTGCTTGCTTTTCTTTGATGTCACCTATTTCTTGGTTTTGTTCTAAAATTGTCTGATGTAATTTCTGTGTTGAATTATCAATTTCTGCAAATCGGGAATTAACAACTTCTATTTGTTGATGAATTTGGCTAAATTCCTGACTTTGATTTTCTTGATTATCCCGTAATTTTGCTAATTGCTGTTCACTTCTTTCATTGCCATTTTGGATAGAAGTTTCAATTTCTGCAAATCGAGAATTAAATACTTGTAGCTGTTGATTAATTTGTGATAATTCAGTTTTCAATGCTGCCGTATTGCTGATATATTCATCTTTATCAACAGTATAACTTAAACTTTCTAGAGAAATATCTAATTTCTGTAACCGATTATTGACAATTTGCATTTCTTGATGAACTGCATTAAATTCTGTATTCAATTTTTGAATTGACATTTGAATTTTCTGATCAATAATTTGACTAATTTCTTGTTTATAAACTTCAAGTTGTCCCAAACGTTCACTAATGGCAATTTCAATTGTTTGATCAATAATTTGGCTGAGTTGTTGTCTCCAGGCTTCGATTTGTTCTAAACGTTGATTAGAGGTATTCATGGTATTATTTACTTGGTAAAATTCTTCAGTGATATTTTGCAAACTTGTCTGTAATTGCTCAATTTGTGATTGTGATTGAGAATAATTCAACTTAGGACGATTGACTAAATTTAAAGCTATACTTAAACTCATGGGAATAACCGCATAAACTACTTGTTGCGTCACTGTAGCCACTATCGTTCCCAATATTGATAACCCTAAGCATACATACTCGCTAACTTCTAGCAACTGACGATTATTCATGGTAACTGGTATTACTTGTCAAGTTGTGATTAATTTATCACAAATTATACTCAATAAAACTAAAAAAATAAAACTTTACGTTCCTAATAGTCGGTTCTAACCGACTTTAGCTATCGGGACCTAAACACTTTTGAGGAATAAATAAGCCTCAAATCGTTCCAGGGTAAGGGAAATACATTAAATACCCAAAAACGCCTGTAATCCAGATATAACAACAAACCAATCAAAACGATGTAAAACTCCTTTGGGATACACGTTTGAGGATATTTTAAAATTGTTTTTTGCCTAAGTCCCGCTAAGTGCTTGTGGAAAAGAACCGCTTTAGGTAGAGCTACAGATAAAGTTCTCTGGGTAGGCAGATTCATAGATTAAACCCACATTCCGCACCCCCCAGTGTCACAATCGGTAATTTCGGATTTTTGAAGACCTTTGAGGATAATTTTAATACAAAATGTTCTAAAGTTTAGGTAGCGATAGCGAAGCGCTGCTGCAAGCAGTTCGCCAATCTCAAATCCCCAAATGACCATTTTTCATTGTGTGACAGTTTAGGGTGCGGAAGGTGGGATTAAAATGGTGAATACCCACTGAAATAAAATCTCCGGTTTTTCAACCACAAGTTTGCCGGGGGAGTTTTAAACCATAAGGTTGCCGTTGCGGCAATATTATGCTTTAAATCATATCTTTCGTGGAGAACTCACAGATAAAATGGACAGTATTGGACTCGAACCAACGGCCTCACCCATGTCAAGGGTGCGCTCTAACCAACTGAGCTAACCGTCCATGACCATATAAACTATCGGCTTTTCAGCCTCTTAGCTATAGGGGTGACATTACCTTACCTCTAACATTATGGCAGATTATACAAATTAAGTCAAGAGAATTGTATTCAAAAGTATTTAGCTGCTTAACAGCTTAATATCATTCCCGTATCCCATTATTTTCGGTCATGAAAAATTTAGATTTTCTGAACTCATAATCAAAATCTAGGCAGGGTTAGTATTTAATTTTTTATATATGCCAGGAACGAGACTTGAACTCGTGACACGAGGATTTTCAGTCCTCTGCTCTACCAACTGAGCTATCCCGGCTTGTGGCTTTTTTTCACCACTGTTGTTAAATCTAGCATAGCAAAAAAGATTAGTCAAGTAGTTTTTCCAAAAAATTTTAAATTATCCTCTTGCTTAACTTTACCCAGGTAAACACAACTACAAATATCAGAAATTGGACAAACACAATACTCGGTCCAGAAGCTAGGTTAAACAGCCCAGAAACGACCATACCAGCGATGCTAGTGCTACAACCGACAACTAAAGAGAAAATGAGAAAACGGTTAAAATGATGACTCATCAGTTTAGCTGTAGCCGCCGGAATCACTAAAAACGCATTTACTAGCAAAACACCAACAGCTTTAATGGCAACAGCGACCGCTAGAGAGAGCAAAACAACGAAACCATAACGATATAATTGCACAGGTACGCCTTGAACTTGAGCAACGTCAGAATTAAGGGTTAATAAAATTTGTTGTGGCAGAGTTGATAATAAAAAAACGCTACTAGCTATTAATATCAACAGTGTTAAAATTAAATCTGTGTTATCTATGGCTAAAATATCGCCAAACAGCACAGCCATTAAGTTACCGCGATATCCTTTAATAAAACTGGTAAGAATTACACCAATGGCTAAAGCCCCAGATAGGACGATACTGAGAACGCTATCAGTTGCCAAATCAGTTTTATCAATTAGATAAAGCACAACAACCCCAAAAATCAAAGTAAATGGCAGTAACATCCAAGTAGGATTAGTATTTAGTAATATTCCTAACACCACACCTACTAAGGCCGCATGACCAACAGCATGACTAAAAAAGGATAATTGGCGTAAAGTGACAAAACTACCCAATAAGCCGCCTAGTATACCCATTAATACAGCGCCGATAATGGCACGCTGCATAAAAGGAAATTGCAATAAATTCACGAAATCATGATAACTAATGGTCATATAGGAGGAGTTAAGGAGTTAATAGTCAACCGTCAACCGTCAACAATTCCCTAATGATGATGTCTATAGCGACTAAAACCTGGCCCATAGGTAGCGAGAAGATTTTGCGGTGAAAGGGCTATTTCTGGTTTACCAGCACAGACAAGGGTTTGATTGAGACAAATGACGCGATCGCAATGACGGCTTACCATATCAATATCATGGGAAACCTGCAAAATAGTCCAATTTTCTTCTCGTTTTAATTCATTTAACAAAGCATAAAAATCCGTTGTCCCTTGGACATCAACCCCAGCAAAAGCTTCATCTAATACTAACAATTTTCGGGGTGTGACTAAACAATAGGCTAATAAAACCCGCTTGAGTTGACCACCGCTAAGAGTCCCAATCGCTTGATTTCGCAAATTATAAGCGTCGGTACGATCTAAAGCTGCGTTAACTGCTGCTGTTGTTTCTCTTGTTTGCTGCCAAAATTTAGGAAAAAATGAATGTTTTCTGTTACCTATTCCCAAAGCTACTAATTCAGTCACCGAAATGGGAAAACTACGATCAAAAATAAAATTTTGTGGCATATATCCCAAGTAGTTACGCAAATTTCCTAATCGGGAAATTGGGCGGCCAAAAACTTCAATTGTCCCGGTACTACGAGGGATTAAATCTAAAATAGCTTTGATTAAGGTACTTTTACCGGCACCATTAGGACCAACTATTGCCGTATCTGTTCCTGGTAATAATTCCAAGGAAACATCTCGCACAGCTAGATAGCTGCTTTGGTAGACTGTTAACCCGGAAATTTTTAATATTGGTAATGTAATTTCTGCTTGTTCGTCAGTCATGGAAGTTAGGATTTGAGATGCTAATAATTGATAGTTATATCTAGCACTTTGATTGATTTGTTCTATCATACTTGTTATGCTTAGGACTTACGCACGAAGTAATTAAAAACCTGATTCTTTTCCGGGGTAATTCATGAATTACCCCTACTTTCCTCATATTTTGCGTAAGTGCTGAAGGTTTTAGCTTTCCTAAACTCCTCTCATTTGCAGCCAGAGGCTAAACTCTGCAAATTAGCTTTCATTGCTTTAAAATAATACTCTGGATTGGTATCACCAGTTTCTAAAGAATCTAAAGTTTGTACTTTTAACCGCAAATCCTGGGAAATACTAGTCAGTAATTTATTATCTAATCCTGGTTCGCTAAATAGGGCTTTAACTTTGTATTTTTTGACTGTATTCATCACCTTTTGTATATCCGTAGGTGCAAGTTGCTTTTCAGGAATTTCCACTACTGCAACTTGTTTGAGGTTATAGCGTTGTGCTAGGTAGGGAAAAGCATCATGAAAGGTGATGAAGGTACAGCTTGGTGTTTGTTGAAGAGTTTGTTGAAATTCATTATTGAGATTGTCTAATTTCTGGATATAGGCGGCTGCATTCGCTTGATATGTATCTTTATTCACTGGATCTGCTATGATTAAACCATCACGAATATTTAATATTTGCTGTTTTGCTAAAACCGGATCTAACCAAACATGGGGATTACCTGTTTGGTGTTGATGATCATGTTCATGTTCTCCTGCGGCCGTTTTATCTATCTGCGAAATTTTATTAATAGCTGGAATACCTTTACTAGCATCAATTTCCACTAATTTAGTATTCTCGGCATTTTTAATAGTATCTGCTAAAAACTCCTCTAATCCTAAACCATTTTTGATTAATATGTTTGCTGTAGCGATCGCTCTCACATTAGCCGGTGTTCCTTGATATTCATGTATATCCGTACCAGGTGGAACTAAAATCTTTACATTTGCTACATCACCAGTCACAGCCTGAGTAAATAAGTACACTGGTAAAAGTGTGGTGACAACTTTGATTTTGTCTAATTTTATCTCTGGACTTGGAACTGTATTCACCACTGAACTATTACTATTAGTATTACATCCATAGGTCGCCGACAACACAACCAACAGGAGTAAAACCAAGAAATTTCTGTTTTTCCGATCTGGTTCAATGTGTCTCAACATTTTCATCACTCCATAACTAGGGTTTGTGGTGGAATCTGCAAGTTTATGGTTATGATGTTATCATAATGAGACTCATTCTCATTTTTTGATTAAAAAAAGCCAAAAGTAGTTAATGTACCAAAGGTAACAAAACATTTGAGAATTTCAGGTAATACTGCCCTATACTAATTTTTCCCAATTCATAAAGATTTATTAACCTTTCTGGGTGAAAAATCTGATCGGGAATTTTCAGTATACTGATAATTGTCGGCAATAAAATCAGGACTTACGCAAAATAGAACGAAAGTAGGGGTAATTCATGAATTACCCCTAGGAAATAATCAGGGTTGCAGTTACATCTTGCGTAAGTCCTAAAAATAATAGCTTGATATTAAGCTATGGGGTAATCAACTTAAAATATGGGTGTGAAGAACATGAAAAAATTTTGGAGATATCTAGTTGCTAGTCCTGCCATGATTGGTATTTTATCTATGGGATCTGCGGGGTGGTCTCAAGAAGTACCAGCAGCTAATCAACCTCTGCTTGTGTCTAATTTAGAAGCAGAAAATAATAATAATAATAATCAACAAGATATAATATCCCAAGTTACCTCAGTATCTCAGTTATCCGACGTACAACCTAGTGATTGGGCATTTCAAGCACTACAATCCCTAGTAGAACGCTATGGATGTATAGCAGGTTATCCTAATGCTACCTATCGTGGTAATCGTGCCTTGAGTCGTTATGAATTTGCCGCCGGGTTAAATGCCTGTTTGGATCGAGTTAACGAACTAATTGCCACAGCTACAGGTGACGCAGCGACAAAACAAGACTTAGCAACAATTCAAAAACTGCAAGAGGAATTTGCCGCAGAACTAGCAACTTTACGGGGACGTGTAGATGCCCTAGAAGCTAAAACTACGCAGTTGGAGGCTAATCAATTTTCTACTACTACTAAGTTACAAGGGCAAGTGGTAACAGTAGTGAGTGGTATTGCATCAGGTGACAACGTAGCTGGTAGTAAAATTCCTAGTAAAAATACCACTTTAGGCGCAAGAGCGCGAGTAGAGTTAGTAAGTAGTTTTACAGGCAAAGATACACTTTTTACCAGAATCCAAAGCAATAACATTTTTAGCCCTGGCATTGATAGCACTACAGAAGGGAACTTGTTTTTTGCAGCAAATACTGGTAGTAATACTGCTGCCATAGATGCCCTATTCTATGCCTTCCCTCTGGGGAAAAATACCCAAGTTAAACTCATTGCTAATGCTGGTGCAGCAGACGATGTTACCAGTACAGTGAACCTATTTGATGGCGATGGTGCGTTTGGCGCTGTATCTACCTTTGGTACAAGAAACCCAATTTATGGACAACTTGGTGATAAGGGTATAGGAGTTAACCATCAGTTTAACAACCAATTAGGACTAAGTTTAGCCTATTTGAGTAGTACAGCTAATAATCCTACCTCTGGAAATGGTTTATTTAACGGGAATTATGGTGCTTTAGCCCAGTTAACTGTCAAACCAAGCGATCGCATTACCTTCGGTTTAACTTACATCAATTCCTATAACCAACGACTACTCACAGGTAGCAATCAGGCTACTTTTAAGAGTTTCTATGATAACGATGGTAACTTAACATCACGATATTCCAGTAATTCCTACGGTATCCAAGCCTCAGTAGGTGTTAGCAAGAACTTTGTTCTCGGTGGTTGGGCTGGATATACCAACAGTCAAATTTTAACAGGAACACCCGGAAAAGCCGATATTTGGAACTATGCTGTTACCTTGGGTTTCCCAGACTTGGGTAAAAAAGGTAACTTAGCTGGTATCGTAGTTGGTATGGAACCAAAAGTCACAAGTTCTAGTATTGCCGGACTCAGAGACCTAAATACCTCCTATCACATAGAGGCATTTTATCAATATAAAGTTAGCGACAATATCAGCATTACCCCGGCTTTAATTTGGTTAACTGCTCCAGATCATAACAATACCAGTGATGATGTCATCATTGGTGCGTTAAGAACTACCTTTAGTTTCTAAATTTTCTCAGTCACAACTTGATTTTTGTGTAGGGGTAATTCATGAATTACCCCTACAACTTGGGTTAATGTTGGATATATGAAGCGTAGGGTGTGTTAGCGTAACGCACCTTCCTCAAACAGTTTGGGTGCGTTACTACCATGATCTTTCGCTAAAATCCAAAATATTACAAAACCTGCCAACCAGTATTTTTGTAACCATAATCAAAGATATCGGGATGTAATATCTCCGCTAAAATTTCCACAGAATCAACTAAACGGGGTCCAGGACGATGAAAATAAGCATTACCATCGGTAATGAAAACCCTCCCACTTTGTACAGCATGGAGATGATCCCATTCTGGACGCTGAGTTAATAATTTTGCTTCTTGCTGAGTCCGTTGTAAATCCAAACCACGAGGCATAAAAATAATCACATCTGGGTTACTAGCTACCAATGTTTCCCATTTGACATGAGCAGGAGGTTTACCAATCACGCAAAATAATGCTTGTCCTCCAGCTAAATTAATTAATTCAGGAATCCAATTTGCAGCAGCCATTAAAGGATCAACACATTCCATACAAGCAACTCTGGGCATTTCTGCGAGAGATAGTCCTTTTAGCCTGCGCTGACAAATTTTTACACGCGCCTCTAGATTTTCCAGTATTTCTACTGAATCTACCCCAAATGTGTGACTAACTCGTTCAATGTCTTCCCAAACATCTTGTAATGTGTTAGGTTGTAAAGAAATAATCTGGGGTGTCCTGTGGGTAATTTCAGTAACAGCTTTCTGGAGATCAGGCAACATGACCGCACAAGTATTAGATTGATCTTGGATAATAATGTGGGTAGGCTGTAATTTTTCTAAAACATCAACTTTGATTTTGTAGGTAGTTAAAGCAGATTGCAATATTTCACTCACCTCATCATGAATAGTATTGCTGCCATGATTACCATTAGAACTTGCTTGGGTGCAAATAGGACGATTGGCTATTTCTGGAGGATAGTCACATTCATGCGATCGCCCAACAATAGCATCTGATAAACCTAGTTTAGCGATTATTTCCGTAGCACTAGGAATTAAAGAAACAATTCTTATATCTTTATCTATCATAACTTTCACCTCCTGGGAAGAGGAGATCAAGGAGTTACATCATTTCTTTGTCAAGATGCGCCGAATTTTGTGATCTTTCCTGCCTCCGTGTTCTCCGTGCCTCTGTGGTTAGTTAATTTTTATTCAGCGCATCTGCATACAGAATTGATATCAGGAGTTACAGAAATATCGGTTTACCATGACTAAACCCTTACAAGATTTAAAAATAGAAAATAGTGTCAAATTTTTTTAACAGATATTTCTACTCTTATTTTTGCATATTTTTTCAGGGAGGGTATCTATCTTGAGGATGTCAGCATTTTGAAGTTTTAACAGAAAACAAATACACAAAGTTTGATTCTAGACACTGTTCCCTGTTCCCCTGTCATAACGACAATTTTTAACACCTATTTACTTAGAACCTGGGTTACAAATAGTATCTCACAGTTGTTACAATGCGACTTTTGTTAACTCGCAAAGCATTCTTTAAAAACAGCGTTGTTTGATTATGTAGAATACTATCCCACCAATTCCGAGGCACAAAAACGGGAATAATGATAGTGGTGAAAACATCTGGGTGCCGTTCTTGAAACTCACCCACAAAATCCACAATGGGGCGAATTACAGAACGATAGGGAGAATCAATAATTTCTAAAGGAATATCCGATTCTAGATTTTGCCATTTTTCTTGTAATTTTTCCCTATTTGTAGAACCAATATCTATGTGAACAGCAACGATTTCATCGGCTATTGTCCGTGCATAGTCTAAAGCTTCTACTGTTCCTCTGTTCAATTCTCCTACCACCACGACCGCAGGATGAGTAATAATTGCTGGTTTAGGAACAGAAATATAACTTCGGGGTGCTAACTCCTGAATACTCAGACGTTGGGCAACATATTGATAATGTTGATGAATAGCTGCAAATAAAACGACTACTAACGGAATAGCAATCACAACTAACCAAGCACCTAATAGGAACTTAGTAGAAATGATGACTAATAATACTATCAGGGTAGCAAATGCGCCTAAACCATTCATGATGGCGCTGGCCTGCCAATTGCTACTTTTTTCTTTAAACCAATGGCGTACCATACCCGCTTGGGAAAGAGTAAAAGAAGTAAATACACCAACAGCATAGAGAGGAATAATGGCGTTAACTTGACCTTTAAAGATAACGACTAAAATTCCCGCACAGATACTCAGGAGAATAATACCATTAGAGTAAACTAAGCGATCGCCTAATAGGGATAATTGACGCGGTAAAAATCCATCTCGCGCTAAGAAATAACACAGTCTAGGAAAATCTGCATAACTGGTATTAGCAGCTAACATTAAAACTAATAAGGTGACAACTTGGAGAAAATAGTAAACGGGGCTTGTCCCGAAAATTTGCCTACCCAAAAGAGAAACTACTGTTTGCCCTTCTCCAGGAACAACATGATAAATGTTTGCTAAGTAAGTGATACCCACAAACATGAATCCTAAAATTACTCCCAAATACAACAAAGTTAAGCGAGCATTTTTCCATTCTGGAGATTTAAAAGCTAACACCCCATCAGATATTGCTTCTACTCCTGTTAGTGCCGTACATCCAGCAGAAAAAGCCCGTAAGATGAAGAATAAACTAATGCCTTCATGAACCCGAAGAGAAGGATATTCTGTAATAGCTTGCCCGGTGGTATACTTAAACAAACCAATCCCAAGTAACAGAAAAATGCTGGCAATAAAGGCATAAGTAGGAATCATAAATATCTGTCCTGACTCCTTGACACCTCTGAGATTCGCCAGCATTAATAAGAAGATGAAAATCAAACACAAAACCACTGTGTGAGATTGCAGTCCTGGAATTGCTGATGTTAAAGCTGCTGTCCCCGCAGATATACTAACAGTTACAGTCAAAATATAATCAATCATCAACGAACCACCAGCGACCAGTCCGGGATAAAGACCCAGATTTTCCCTAGCGACAATGTAAGAACCACCGCCTTTTGGATAAGCCCGAATGGTTTGCCGATAGGAAAGGACAACGATACACAGCAGAAGAATAATTGCTATAGCAATAGGTATGGACAAACCAAGAGCGCCACTACCTGCTGCTACTAAAACAAGTAAAATCTCTTCTGTTGCATAGGCCACAGATGAAAGAGCATCGGAAGAAAGAACCGCCAAAGCCGCCGCATTAGTCAATCTCTCTTCACTATGGGCGCTGGTTGGTAGGGATTTACCGAGGAGAAATCGCTTAATCTGAATGTGGAAGGACATAGAAAGTCCACCTGACAATTGTGTTTATTTTGACTCAGTTGAGAACAAACTCAAATCTGAAGTTTATAGAATATAACAATTTTGGCAGATTCGTTACAAATTAACCGTTAATTTTTTTGGATCAATCTCCAACTGTAAGTATTAAGTATTCAGCTATAGCATTTGTACCCAGATCCCCGACTTCTAACATAGATTTATCCTTTCCGAATACAATCAATCAAAGAAGTCGGGGATCTTATCAACTTACCTAAATCCTTACCCCCAACTTTCAAAGAAATGGGGGATTTTATGACTGAATTCTTACTTTTTAATTCACCCCGATGGGACTAACAAAATTACCTCATCATCTGTTAACAAGTTCTGGGCAGCTTCTAGCATAAAGGGGGCAATCTCTTTTAAATCTTCCCGATTATTTAAGTAAGTTTTTAAGGCTTCCATGGGGTCAATACTACTACTAGCATTTAATTCAGGAATGCGGGGTTTGGCTAACTGACTAACTAATTCTGGTTGAATAGTGTAACTGTGGGCGACACTTAAAGCATGATGTAGGGAGGAATTATCAATTAAATCCAATTGTTCTGGGCGTAATTTGTAAATTAATCGCACCACATTATCTTGAATATCATATTTAGCAATTCCTTTTAATAAGGCTGTTTGCGGATCTTCCTGTTTGGATAAATCTATTTCAATCGTCCGAAATACCCGCACAGATAAGGGACAAAATTCCCAATTTGCTTTTCCTTTGGCCAACTCTATCATTACATAGCCTTTATCTTCCTTCTCTTCGCTAAAATCTACCCGTTCAATACTGCCAGGATAAATGACTGGTGGGTCATTAGATTTATTTAAGTTTTGATGTTTATGAACATGACCTAAAGCCACATAATCAAAACATGGTCGAGTTAACAAAGATAAAGGAATAGTAAAACCCTTACCTACTGCTAATAAACGTTCCGCGCCTAAAGTTGCATTATCAGCCATCAAATGGGCTAATAGTACCGTGGGTATATCTGGATCAAGGCGGCGAATTTCCCCTTCTATCGCTATCTCTAGTTTATCGGTTAGCAGTTGATTAACTTCCGCCAAAGAAGAACCATGAGTTTCTTGACGAGTCATTAAAGTAGAACGAGTTAGCCAAGGTAGAGTCATAACTTGGATATCTCCACTACGGGTAGAGATGCGATGAGTAGTTAAGGTATCACCCACCAAAAACCCTGGTACACCTAAAGTGCGATAAATATTTAAACTTGCACCGCCCAAACCTTGGGAATGTTGGTCATGATTTCCTACTAATAATACTGTGGGAATATCTGCATCTACCAAACGGCGAAATTGATTAGCAAAGGCTTCTTGCACATAGGGTGCAGGTGTGGCATTGGGAAAAGCATCACCACCGAATAAAACCAAATCTACATGATCACTCAACGCTCGGTCAATACATACAGATAATGTGTTAACAAAATCTTCTAATCGAGTATTTAAACCTGTGAGGGGATTAATCCGTCCGTGGCAAAAACCGCTACCAATATGGATATCTGAAAGATGGAGAATTTTGATCATGATTTTAATTTAGTTGTATAAAAGTTGTTAAGTAGATTATGAGAATTTAATCTTTTTTTTAGAACAGGCTAGTATTGGTTCATGTATCATCTTACTCAGATTATATTTCCTTGTGGTTAAGGAGTTTAAGAATGTAAACTAATGAAACCCTACTCATTTGGCTTCAGTCGTCATGAAACTGCCATGAGCCGATTATAAAATTGCCGGGACTATCGCCAGAAAAATCTCAACAACATCATTTCCAAAATCAGCCTCAATTAAAGGTAAAAATAATTATGTCTACAAAAAGAGACACATCTAAAGACGGTTTGAATAACAAAATTCAGACATTTGTTTTAACGAACTTTAAAAGCATTTGGCAGCTTCTCCAAAGCAATGAGTCTATAAAACGTAAAGTTAACAAAGCTCTGCTGAATAGTCTGATCTACAAAATTCCTACTCGTCCTAATCCCTATAGCACGATGACCTTAGACGAGTATATTCCTGATACCAATATTCCTAAAAAAACTGATACTTATACTTCCTGGGAATCTCTCAATGATCGCACTTATACAGGACGACATCTACCACCCGATCCAAAGTTAAATGCTGAAGGAAATTTACCTAAAGTTGAAGACTTGGCTGTTTTATTCCGCAAAAGAGATGGTAAGACAATTTATTCTACTAAATCAACTATGCTGTTTCCCTATTGGGTACAGTGGTTTACTGATAGTTTTCTCCGTCTTGATCACAATAACAAATTAAAGAATACTTCCAATCATGAAATTGATTTGTGTAATGTTTATGGTTTAACCAGAAAAGAAACACATTTATTAAGAAGTTTTCAAAGCGGTAAATTAAAAAGTCAAAAACTCAAACGCCAAGATGGTGTAGAAGAAGAATACCCCTTATTTTATTATGCTGATCCAGAACAAGGTATAGTTGATTCTCAATTTGTCGGTCTTTATGAACCTATAAATGATGAAAAAAGACAGGCCACAGATAAAAAACAATATCTGTTCGCCATGGGAGTAGAACGGGCAAATGTGCAAATTGGCTATGTCATGCTCAATACTCTATGTCTCCGGGAACATAATCGTCTTTGTGACGTATTAGCCGACAATTATCCAGATTGGGATGATGAACGCCTCTTCCAAACTTCGAGAAATATTCTCATGGCGATAATTCTCAAAATCATCATGGAAGAGTATATTAATCATATAACCCCTTATCACTTTAAGTTGTTTGCCGATCCTGAAGCTTTTACTAAAGAAAGTTGGCATCGTCCTAATCATATGGCCATTGAGTTTGACTTTGTTTATCGCTGGCATAGTGCGATTCCCGAAACCTTTAACTATAATGGTCAACCAATGCATATCGCTAAATCTCTCTGGAACAATAAACTGTTTATTGACAAAGGTTTAGGGGCATTGATGGAAGAAACTTGTTCCCAACCAGGAACAAAAATTGGTTTATTCAACACACCTGATATCTTGGTTGAGTTAACGGAATTACCTTCTATCAAACTGGGAAGACAGTTGCAATTGGCAAGCTACAACGATTATCGAGAAATGTGTGGTTTCCCCAGGGTTACTTCTTTTAAGCAAATTACTGGCAATGAATTTGCTCAAAGGAAACTTAAAGAATTATATGGTGATGTTGACAAGATTGAATTTTTTGTAGGACTCTATGCTGAAGATGGGCGGAAAAATTCAACTATCCCTGCTCTAGTAGCCCGCTTAATTGGAATTGATGCCTTTTCTCAAGCGCTAACTAATCCTTTACTATCACCCAATATTTTCAATAAAAAGACTTTTTCTCCTGTGGGTTGGAAAATTATTCAGAATACCAAAACTGTTTCAGATTTAGTGAATCGCAACGTTCCTCTATCAAACAAGAAGTACAAAGTTTCTTTTGACCTCTAGAAGCTATTCTAGGCTGGCGATCGCTTGTTTGTAAAAGCGATCGCCACAATTATTAAATGTACACCTCTACCTGTTTAAAATGAAATTATTTACAGAGTATCCAGAAAAAGACGAACTCAAATATTATGCTTTCATGAGTGCCTTAGTTCAAAGGCGCATGGAGAATCTTTATGGTGATGAGAAAAAAGAACTGGCAAAAAGAGATACTCATGCAAAAACCCACGCTGCTGTTCAAGGAACTCTAGAAATCTTTGACTTTGATGAAGCATTAATTAAACAGGAATTCAACAAACACGCCTCATTAACTGAATCTCAACTTGCTGCTATTTCCCTCAAACAAGGTTTATTTGCCACAGCAAAACAATATCCGGTATGGCTAAGATTCGCTAATGGGGGCTTCACGGTTAAAAATGATTATCAACCGGATACACGTTCTATGGCCATCAAAGTGATGGGGGTAGAAGGAGAAAGACTACCGGAAAGTCACGAATTAAAAACCCAAGATATTATTGTCCACAATACCGAAATCTTTTTTGTTAAAACCATCAAAGACTTCTATGGCTTTTTTTCGGCGGTGTACAGAGGAGGACTATATCCTCTACTGAAGCTATCCCCACTTATATGGTTACTATTGCATCCCAGAGAGTTTTCTTATCTCAAAAATGGTACACAAGTGACTCCCAAGAGTTTGCTGACATCACGCTATTGGAGTGCTTCAGCTTTTTCTTTGGGACTCAAATCCGATTTCAACCCAACTCAAACGAGTCAAGTTCCGGTGGAATATCCGGCTGTGATTAAATACTCCTTTACTCCGGTTGCCAGCCAATCACCTCATCAACAGCTTGCTTGCCCAGTCAGACCAGAAAGTGAAATTAAACGTGCCAAAACATCGGGTGCAAAGGATAATTACTACCGAGAGGATCTAATTCAAGCTTTAGCAAAAACTGATGCTGAATATTCTTGGGACTTTCAAATCCAACTTCAAACTAAACCAGAAATGCCCATTGATGATACTACTATTGCTTGGAATGAAGAGGAAGCAGCCTTCTTTACAATTGGCCGTCTAACAGTTAAGCATCAGAAAGTTAAATCTCCCCAAGAAGATGATTTTGGGGAAAATCTCCGCTTTTCCGTTTGGAATGGGTTAGCAGTGCATCGTCCTGTTGGTGCAATTAATCGCTTACGCAGCATAGTTTATCCTATCGTTGCTGAATACCGTCACAAAAAACGAGGAGTCAAATACCAAGAACCTACGGTTTGACTTTTCATAAGTTTTTTAGTACGCCTCAAACTTATAGCGGTTATTGGCTGAGTAAAATACAATAACCTTGCCCTCAGTCCCCTCTCCGCAAGAGATGAGGCGGCTCATGATGTATATCACCCAAGTGCATACTGCTATGGTCAGTTTATTACTGAGAGCGAAGTGACCCCTACAGTCTTGAAAGCAATTGATAACCCTATTACTGTTTTAATCCCTATAATTGACCAAATTTTTGTAGCTTTTAATGGTAATCTTATTCACGCCCCGGTGTACTAGTTAAAAAAAACTATAGTAGCTGCCACAATTTTGATGATATTTCTCTGTTAATTTTTAAAATTCAAGCACTTTAGACCACATTTGTGAAGATAAAATAAATTTTTTCCATCGATCTTTGATCAAAATATTTTGTTTTGTATCTTTCTTTGATAAAAAAAACTTATTAAAAATACAAAAATATTGACATTGGTACATCTTTCATGATATTTAGGTTTGTTTGGGAGTAATAACCAAAATCTCAACATTTATAGTCTATAGTTTGGATTTATTCCCCAAAATGCTGGTAAAATCACTCTCCTCAGTACACTAGCCCGAAAAAAATTAACTAATAGCTACTCATTAACCTATCAACCTGTGTCACAAAGATTGGATATCTAAATTGTTTATATGGATATCCAAAATTTTAGCCTGTGCTAAAATCAGCATACCGGCACGACGCAGGTGATGGGAAAAATGCCATGTTTGAACGCTTCACAGAAAAAGCCATTAAGGTAATCATGCTGGCCCAAGAAGAGGCCCGCCGTTTAGGTCACAACTTTGTCGGAACTGAGCAGATCCTCCTGGGTCTGATTGGCGAAGGTACAGGAGTGGCCGCCAAGGTGCTGAAATCAATGGGAGTTAATCTTAAAGATGCTCGCATTGAAGTTGAAAAAATCATAGGCCGAGGTTCAGGCTTTGTGGCCGTGGAAATTCCGTTTACACCACGGGCAAAGCGGGTTTTAGAGCTATCCTTGGAAGAAGCACGCCAATTGGGGCATAACTACATTGGTACCGAGCATCTGCTGTTGGGCCTGATCCGTGAAGGGGAAGGTGTAGCAGCCAGGGTGCTAGAAAACCTCGGTGTAGATTTGACCAAGGTGAGAACCCAAGTGATTCGGATGTTGGGAGAGACGGCGGAAGTTACGCCGGGTGGCCCCTCTGGTCGCACTAAAACCCCAACTCTCGATGAGTTTGGCTCAAACCTGACCCAAATGGCCATAGATAACAAGCTCGATCCTGTGGTGGGACGCGCCAAGGAAATTGAGCGAGTGATTCAAATTTTGGGTCGCCGGACTAAAAACAATCCAGTTTTAATTGGTGAACCTGGTGTTGGTAAAACAGCGATCGCTGAAGGTTTAGCTTCCCGCATTGCTAACAAAGATGTCCCCGACATCCTCGAAGATAAGCGTGTAGTTACTCTAGATATTGGTTTGCTGGTAGCAGGAACTAAATACCGGGGGGAATTTGAAGAACGTCTGAAAAAAATTATGGATGAGATCCGCTCGGCGGGTAATGTCATCCTGGTCATTGACGAGGTTCACACCTTAATTGGTGCAGGTGCGGCTGAAGGGGCGATTGATGCGGCAAATATCCTCAAGCCGGCTTTGGCGCGGGGTGAATTGCAATGTATCGGTGCGACCACTTTAGATGAGTACCGTAAGCACATTGAACGGGACGCAGCCCTGGAAAGACGCTTCCAGCCTGTGATGGTAGGTGAGCCAACCGTTGATGAAACAATAGAAATTTTATATGGTTTGCGCGATCGCTACGAAGCACACCACAAGCTGAAAATTTCCGATGAAGCATTGGTAGCAGCGGCCAAATTGTCTGATCGTTACATTAGCGATCGCTATTTGCCAGATAAAGCCATTGACTTGGTTGATGAAGCCGGCTCACGGGTGCGCTTAATTAACTCCCAACTGCCTCCAGCAGCGAAGGAATTAGATAAGGAACTACGGCAAATCTTAAAAGAAAAAGATGATGCAGTGCGTTCCCAGGACTTTGATCGAGCAGGAGAACTGCGCGATCGGGAAATGGAAATCAAAGCTGAAATCCGCACCATTGCTCAAACCAAGAGTAACGGATCTGGTGGTGATGGTCTTGAACCTGTAGTCACAGAAGAAGACATCGCGCACATTGTCGCTTCCTGGACAGGTGTACCGGTGAACAAACTCACCGAATCTGAGTCCGAGAAGTTGCTGCACATGGAAGACACCTTACATCAGCGTCTCATCGGTCAAGATGATGCTGTGAAGGCAGTTTCCCGCGCTATTCGCCGCGCTCGTGTCGGTTTGAAAAATCCAAATCGGCCGATCGCTAGTTTTGTCTTCTCTGGTCCAACTGGGGTAGGTAAAACCGAATTAGCCAAATCCTTGGCCTCCTACTTCTTCGGTTCGGAAGAAGCAATGATTCGCTTAGATATGTCCGAATACATGGAGCGTCACACCGTCAGTAAATTGATCGGTTCACCTCCTGGTTATGTCGGTTACAACGAAGGTGGTCAGTTAACGGAAGCAGTCCGTCGTCGTCCTTACACTGTGGTGTTATTCGACGAAATTGAAAAAGCACACCCTGATGTTTTCAATATGCTGCTGCAAATTTTGGAAGATGGTCGTTTGACCGATGCCAAGGGACGCACAGTAGACTTTAAGAACACATTGTTAATTTTGACATCTAACATTGGTTCTAAGGTGATTGAAAAAGGTGGTAGCGGTATCGGCTTTGAGTTTGCTGAAGATGCGACTGAGACACAATACAACAGAATTCGCTCTTTGGTGAATGAGGAACTGAAGCAATACTTCCGTCCTGAGTTCTTAAACCGGTTAGATGAAATTATCGTCTTCCGTCAGTTGAATAAGGCAGAAGTTACCCAAATTGCCGAAATCATGCTCAAGGAAGTGTTTGGTCGCTTGACGGAAAAAGGCATTGTCTTAGAAGTCACAGACCGCTTCAAGGATCGCTTGATCACTGAAGGTTACAGTCCTAGCTACGGTGCAAGGCCATTACGTCGGGCAATTATGCGCTTGTTGGAAGATAGTTTGGCGGAAGAAATTCTGTCTGGACGCATCAAAGACGGCGATACTGCTCTTGTTGATGTTGATGAAAATGGCATTGTCCAAGTTAGTTCTCAGCAAACACGGGAGTTATTACCCCAAGGTGTTGAGTATTAGTTAGGTTTTTGTAATTGTTAATTGAACGGTGGGGGATTTCGGTTCTCTACCGTTTTTTTGTTTCGCGCAAAGGCGCAAAGAGGAGAAGGTTTTAAAATGAGCTATTTTTGTGTAAGCCATTGTGCTTTTAATTTGAATAATTAATACAAGCAAGATGCTTGTGCTACCCTAACTTCAGGTTTTTCAATTATACAGTTTAGCTGCACATCAGCTTATCGGTATCAGGTAGCATTATTATTGCTGACCACTATAATAAGTAAATGAGGTACAGTGGAAAGAAAACCCACAAACGAACAAACTCAAGCACTATACAGAATGTGTTAACGAGTAACTAATGTTATTGAACCTGGATGGATATGCAAAAATATAGAACTTGTCAGATTAGATGAACGTACAGGTAATTTATATGTACTTGCTGGAGAAGATTTAGAGTTTGAGATTAAACCAAGCGGAGACTATAAACCATCGGAGGATGAACGATGACTTTAGTTAATTATCAAGCAATGACTTTGAAAGAATTACGTCGTTATATTCTCACTCACAGAGAAGATATTGCAGCTTTTCATGCTTATGTAGATCGTTCTAAATCTGAAGGACGGATGATTACTATTAACCTCAATGATGAAAATTGGGAAGAACAAATTCAACAGGCTATAATCAAAGATGGAACTGAATCAATTGCATAATTTTTGCGGCGTCTTAGTAATGTTAAAAATTAATTGAAAGTGAAGAATAACTGGGAATTTACCGAAATGAGGTAGGGAAAATAATGACTAATACAAAATCTGTGCGTCGTCGTCAACAAGGTAGAATTTTTCCAGAATTTACAATACCACCCGAAGAATTAGCTAAAAGACAATTGGAAAGAAATGCGCGTGGAGAAAAAGCGCGTGTTGTGTTTGATCAAGTTTGTCCACTATTAATCGCCGATCATTACAATTGGTTTATGGTAATTGAACCAAATACTGGTGATTATTTTATTGATGTTGATGAAAGTGGAGCGGAGAAAAAAGCAAGGGAAAAATATCCTACAGGTTGGTTAGTGACTTTTAGAATTAATGAAACGGGTGTTTGTGGGAGAATATGATTTTAGGGACTTTTGGTGAAATTGGGGAGTTAATGTTTGAGATAGAAATTATTTCTGCTGATGAAGATAACTATCCTATTGAAGTTTTATTAGATACAGGTTGTACTAATGGTTGGTTAGCACTTGATATACAAGATGCTGAAATTCTAGGATGGCCTTTAATTGAACGTAATAGCACTATGCGAATGGCAAGGGGTGAGGCTTTTTTTGATATCTATGAAGGGAAGGTAAAATTAGATGGACAGGAGTATATTATTCCTGTTTTGGCTGCGGAAGGTATTTCTGGGCCTTTGCTTGGTTTGCAGTGGTTGAAAATATTACAGTTAACTGTTAATTTTGCTGAGGGAATATTGACATTAGGGTGAATGTAGTTTTTTCTCATATCCAAAATTTTTATCAATGGTTAAAAGAAATCAGTCTTAATGGAGTTTAATTCATTAGATATTAGGTTGGGTTAAAAATAATAGAAAAAGGTGAGTTTATCGGCACTGTTCGAGATTATGAACGCTATGGAATGTTTTTTACTGAACCAATAGGTTATAGAATTAGTCCAGATGGTAGTAGTAAGCTGTTGTGCCTTTAACTTGAATAATTAATACAAGCAAGATGCTTGTGCCACTGTAACTTCAGGTTTTTTAATTATACAGTTTAGCTGCACATCAGCTTATTCCACTTTACTATGGGGAGATAAAAATCAATGCAGACAACCAATACCACGTCATACCCCGCACCAGACCTAGTGAAGAATAACTGGGAATTTACAGAAGTATGGATTGATCCGATGTTATCACCTCCATATATTCTGTTATTACTTTGTGATAGTGAAGGAAATTGTCGAATTTATGATCCAAAACAGGGTGATAAGGTTGTATTTTCTAGTAATAGTTATGAAACTGCTCAGTTATGGTTATTGGAAGATGAATATGAACAGGTTGAAGGTAGGCTTTTAGCGGAGGAATTGGTGTAAACTCAGGTTTCTTTCTTGATTAGATAATCAAATAAATCTTTACTACACTTATAAGGTTCATTACATATTTCCTTACCCGAAAATCTAAAAACCTCATATCCATGTAATTTGAATAATCTATCTCTTTTTCTATCTCTCGAAAAACTTTCCTCATCAGAATGATATTTATAGCCATCACATTCTACTATTAATTTGAAATCATTAGATGGTTTCCAAATTAATAAATCCGCTCTAATGCTTCTATTTTGGAGTATCAAATCAGGGAATTGTGGTTGAATAATAAAATGATAATTGTTGTATGTATGAGTATCGTGACTGGGAAAC
>OGVQ01000089.1_pt1 | contig 22529 bp, 18 predicted proteins | sample 1575801 | NCBI WGS metagenome assembly OGVQ01 (sample SAMN07581550, study PRJEB24739) | freshwater metagenome | place: Singapore | collected 2015-04 | reverse complement strand
TCATGACTATTTGTGGGCTTGTAAGATTACGTATTGGTACTTTTATTTTGTAGCTATAGAAAATTGCAAGTTTCCTGGATAAAATCTGCTCCCAGAGGTGCTATTTTTTGGCTAATTCTCAATAGCATGTATTTTCAGCACTGATTCTAGCGTATAATCTGAGTATCTTTGCACTTAACCTTCATTTCCTCAAAAGCAGTCATGGTGAAGGTTAGATAGTTTTCGGAGATGTCTTTTGGGCATTATCTCCCAATAATCCCCAAGTTAAATGGCGAGAAAATAATGGCAACATAGAATATTTAATGTCAACTTGGAAATATACAAGTAACCCAAGTACAGATTGGCCGGTAGGTGCAAAAAAACTTTTAGCTTATCAAACTTGGTTTACCGCAGTACCACAAGTAAAACAATTTTGTCAGCAATATCAAGCAACTGATAGCAATATTCCTGATAATGTTGAACTTTCATTGCGGTTACAACAGTATTTGGGGTTAATTTTAAATAAATATTCTACTAAAACCCATTTTGTAGAAATGTGGGTCAAAGCAGAAGATTTAACTAGACCATGTATTGATGGAGAAATTAACGATTCTAGTTGTAATCTTTTACCTGTTCCTGTTCCTGATAGCAGTCCTGTGATTAAGGCAATATACACTAATTCCTACACCAACAGTAAACAAGAATATTATCCTTGGACGGGGTTAGGTTATACTTATGATTGGGGGAATAAACAAAAACCCCATCAAGGACCAAGCGAGTTTATTATTAATCCCACCCCAGAAAAACCTGTGGAGGTAGAGGTTGTTTCTGTGACACAGACCCAAGAATATTGTCAGCGCGTACAGTAATTAGGAATTTCCAGGGCGGGGAAAACCCGCCCCTACTGGGTGTTATCTACCTAGTTTGTTGGGAATATCGGCACAACCTCCGGGAATTGTTTTGCGGCTTTTTTCTCCACACCAAGCGCAGCAGTAATAACGGATGGAGTCGGACATTCTTTGGGCGTTGGTAAAGTTAGCATTTTCGATGACTGCACCGGTGTGTTCTCCGGTTTCATAGTTGGGGGGTTCAGTGCGACTACGGGGGGATGCTTGTTCTGCTGCACCGTAAAAGAGACGGACTCCGTTTAAATCACTCTCGCTGAGGTTGGCATCATATAAGATGGTGCGGGAAAGGTTGGCTTTTACTAGGTCACAACCGCTAAGATTAGTCCGGATGAGATTAGCTTCACTTAAATCTGTCCAACGTAAATCGTTGTTAGCAACATCAGCACCGGCTAACATAACACCTAAATCTATGACGCGGACTCCTTCTAAACGATCTTCGGCGTAACCACCACTACCATCAAGAATAGCTCTCCCTAAACGGCGATCGCGCTGTAGGGGAGTGAGTAATTTAGAACGGGAGAGAAAGCGAAGAATTTTGGCTTTACCACTGCCATCTACACTACTAAATATGGCGGCTGTGCGTCCTTCCGCGATCGCTCTTTCTTGTGGCCAATCTTCTAATAATCCTTCTTCATCTAATACTAGATCGGAAACACCTTGGAAGTAAGAATCTATGGTTTGTTGTTGCGTAATAATGTTTTGCTGTACTGTCAGTAGGTTTTGTTGGATAGTCAAATCTTTGGAAATTACATATTGTCGCCAAGCTACGTAGACGGCAATAATAGCGATCGCAATTTGTCCTAGCGCCCCAAACCATTCTGCTAAGGTTCCCGATGCTTCCCAGTTGATTCTCCTACCCCAACGCAGTAAACTATTACCCAAATTCGTAAACTTTAATAGACCAATTATGGCGACAATTATGCCCACTAACCCAATAAATACATTTTTGTCTTGAGGTGAAAACCACTCTTGAATGACATTTTGCAAGCGAGGGAAGAGTATCCACACAGATAACAACAAAGTGGCGAAAGTTCCCAAAATACCTAGAAATGAGTTACTAAAGACAATACCAACCAGAGTCAGGGCGATCGCTGAACTCGTGAATAACAAAATTCTGGGGGTAATTCCCATCTGAAAACGAGACTTATCTTGCAGCAGAGAAGATGTTCTGTTGATAATATTTGTTTTCAGAGAAGATGGTAAAAATACTGATTTATTAACCTTTTCTTCTCCTAGTAATAACTGATCACTGCCATCTATTTCCAATTCATCTTCCTGCTTGATCTCTGGGGAAGATGGGTGGTGAGATGTATCAGATTCATGAATAGTCATTCGATTTTGGATTTTAGATTTTAGATTTTGGATTCATGTCCCGGATCAAGCCGGGAGGTTTTATCATTACGGAATTATTGGCCATTCTTGTAATTTTCCTCCGATCATCTCACCACAAACCCAAGGTCTATAAAAACACTGACATTGAAAGTATTATATAGCGTTTCCCTCCCATCTAATGAAGTATATATCAATTTATTCTCTGTTCCCTGTTCCCTGCCCACACAAATCCATTCAGAAATCAAAACGGATTGCTATATAATAAGGATTGCCATAGATGAGTAAATTTTATACAATCAGGACTTACGCAAAATAGAACGAAAGTAGGGGTAATTCATGAATTACCCCTACGAAATAATCAGGGTTGCAGTTACATCTTGCGTAAGTCCTAACAATGATTGAATTGATTTATTGACCTTGGATATGGTATCCTATGCCTAATTTATCAGAACTTTATCCAAATCTTCATTTTTAGTTTACATAATCAAAAAACAATTAATCACAATCAGTTGATTTTGATACGACTTTTAAAACCCAATCAGTTTTAGGATCATTCTATGAGTTTTGTAGGTGCAGTATGGTAATTTGGCAGCGCTTAATTGCCTCTAGTTTAATCAGTTGCTTGGCAATTGGTTGTAATGATTTGGCAAATTCTTCATCTGACAATGCTCAACAAGTAGTTCAACAAACTAATGTTAACCAACTGATTACAGAAGTACAAGATAGTCAAAAAGCAGAAAACCTATTACTCCAAGGTAATGGATTATTAGATAGCCACCGTTATCAAGAAGCTTTAGTTGTCTATAATCAGGTGATAGCTCTAAAAAATGATAGCCCAGAAACCTATGTAAATCGGGGCAATGCCTTAATCGCTTTGCAGCAATATCCAGAAGCTGTAGAATCATACAATAAAGCGATCGCCATTCGCCCCAATCAGGTTCAAGCTTGGTATAATCGAGGCAATGCTTTAACCGCTCTACGCCGTTACGAAGAAGCTGTAAAATCATACAATGAAGCCATTACGATTGAACCAAGTAAACATGAAGCTTGGATTAATCGGGGAATTGTTCTCACAAAATTGCAACGCTATAAAGAAGCTTTAGCCTCTTACAATCAAGCAATTAGCATCCAACCTAATTTGCATCAAGCATATTATAATAAAGCTTGTAATTATGCCTTGCAAAACAATCCAGAACTAGCCGTAGAAAACCTGAAAGAAGCTATTAAGTTTATCCCCCAAAAATATCAAAATCTCGCCAAAAACGACCCCGATTTTGATAAGATCAGAGGTACAGAACAGTTTCAGAAATTATTAAGTAGTTCTGTAAAATAGGTTATGTGTTTGGGAGAGGGAACAGGAAGGATCAGGGAACAGCAATGTCACAACTTCAACGCATTACCATTAACCCTCAACAACTTCAAGCCAGCCAACTGTTATTAACATCTCAACAGCAGCATTATTTATGGCGAGTATTGCGTTTACAAGATGGTGATCAATTTATTGCTATGGATGGTATGGGTAAATGGTGGTTAGCACAGTTACAAGGAGAACAAGCGCAGATTTTAGAAAAACTGAAAACTAATCAGGAATTACCCCTATCAATTACCTTGATGATGGCCTTACCCAAGGGTAATGGCTTTGATGAAATTGTCCGGTATTCTACGGAATTAGGAGTAACTTCTATTGTACCAATTTTGAGCGGTCGCACCCTGTTAAATCCCAGTTCGCAAAAACTAGAGCGTTGGCAGCGCATAGCCTCAGAAGCCGCAGAACAATCAGAAAGAACCATAGTTCCCACCATCCTAGAACCAGTAACTTTTAATACGGCTATTCAAAACTGTACTTCTAATCATCGTTATATCTGTGAAGCCCGTGGAAACTATCCCCATTTACACCACATCATCAATAATATTACAGATCAAATATATGAAATAATGATTGCTATCGGACCAGAAGGTGGATGGACAGATCAAGAACTAGAAATAGCTGTAAAATCAGGGTTTATACCCATTTCCTTGGGTCGTCGTATCCTCCGTGCAGTTACGGCCCCCATAGTTGCCATATCTTTAATAGCTGCCAAATTTGAATCATAACGAAGGTAGGAGGCTTGTTTTGGAATGAGGGATTTATACTCCAAAAATTTTCGCCTTAAAAAGCGAAGTTTTAGACCAGATTGTTTCGATAACCACGCGCTGAATTGAAAACCTCTAAACAACACCTAATTATTTTTACCCGGTATCCAGAACCAGGGACAACAAAAACCCGACTCATACCAGCGTTGGGAGAAGTTGGTGCTGCCAATTTGCACCAGCAGATGACCGAATACACTGTTTCCCAAGCCCAAGAATTGGTAAAAATCGCCAGAATATCTGTAGAAGTACGATTTACTGGCGGTGATTTACAAAAAATGCAACATTGGTTAGGAAATGATTTAGAATATCAGAGTCAGGGGGAAGGAGATTTAGGTGTCAGAATGGAGCGATCGCTCATCAATGCCTTTAAACAAAAAGCAGAACAAGTAATCATTATTGGCACAGACTGTCCCGATCTCAATTCACGAATTTTAGCAGTAGCTTTTGAACAATTAAAAACATTTAATCTGGTCCTAGGACCAGCCTTAGATGGTGGTTATTACTTAATCGGCTTGCAACAACCACAACCCGAATTATTTACTAACATTCCCTGGGGTACTGATCAGGTCTTAATAGAAACATTAAAAATTGCCAAAAGCCGAGATCTATCAATATATTCTCTGCCACTTTTAGCAGATATTGATCGTCCAGAGGATCTGAAAACTATAGGATTATTATGTGATTTTTCAAATATACGTACATAGTGTGGAAATTGCCTACGCTTAAACACTTGTATGTGATGTCTATAGATGATAAATAATAACTTATATGTAAGCAAAGAAACAGTAATTACCACCAGAAAGTTCTATTATCTACAAAAGCAAAAATTTGCTAAAATTACCGTAATAAAACATCCTGTAAAGTTGATTTTAAATAGATTATGTTTAAACTACCTCAAGCACTTTCCGTATTAGGTTTACCAGTCCATGTTATGAAAGATTATCCAGACTGGTTAATAGATTGTTTACAAGAAGGTCAAGGAACTCATGTTGTTACATTGAATGCAGAAATGACCATGCAAGCAGAACGGAATCTAGCCTTAGCAAAAGTAATTAAAAATGCAGAGTTAGTAATTCCCGACGGTGCAGGAGTTGTTCTCTATTTACAATATTTACTAGGACAAGACATCCAACGTTTTCCAGGCATTGAACTGGCAGAAAAATTATTGGAAACTGTTGCAAAACAACAAATAGCTGCCTCAATATTTTTGTATGGAGGCGCACCAGGGGTAGCCGCCACAGCAGCAAATTTATGGCAAGAAAAACTGCCCACATTGAAAATATTAGGAACACATTCTGGTTATCATTCCCCAGAAGAAGAACAACAATTATTGGCAACCCTCACCCAACTACAACCACAAATTATCTTTGTTGGTTTAGGCGTACCACGTCAAGAATTATGGATTGCAAAACACCGCCATTTGTGTCCTCATTCCATTTGGGTAGGTGTTGGTGGTAGTTTTGATATTTGGTCAGGAACAAAAACACGCGCTCCCCATTGGTTAGCCAATAATAACCTAGAATGGCTGTATAGATTATATCAAGAACCTTGGCGCTGGCGACGGATGTTAGCCCTACCAGAATTTGCCTTTAAATCCTTGATTTATCGTTTAACGGCAAAGGATGTAAAAACTTTGGAATATTGAGAAAGATAGAAAACATACACAGGGTGAGGAAAAAAGTTAAATTCCTTTGCTGCAACGGTAATTATTACCGCCCGCGATGAACAATTGGTAAGGCGTTGTAATCATTCTGTGATGCAAGTTAAAGACGGTAAACTCCACTCTCGTTCCCAGACTCCGGCTGGGAGTGCGCTCTAGGAGGCTCTGCCTCAACTGAAACCACTATAAATCAAAAAAATCAATGGGACGTAGCCGTTATCATGTATTAGGAACTCAACCCCACTTCCTTACCTGCACATTGGTAAATTGGATGCCATTATTTGGCAACATTGAAATTGCCCAAATTATTCTAGATTCCCTCAATTTTCTCCAATGTCAGCAACGGTTGATATTGTATGGTTACGTTATCATGGAAAATCATCTTCATCTTATTGCTAGTGCCGCCAACTTATCTAAGGAAATAGGAAATTTTAAATCATTTACTGCTCGTTCTATTATTGATTTATTGCATAAAAATAACGCCACTTATATACTTAATCAACTAGAATTTCATAAATTAAAACATAAAACAAAACAAGATTATCAACTTTGGCAAGAAGGTTTTCACCCCCAAGCAATTTTTGATGAGGAAATGTTTAAACAAAAATTACATTATATTCATAATAATCCAGTGCAACATGGTTATGTTGATGAACCATCTCATTGGCGTTATTCTAGTTATCGGAATTATTTGGAATTACCGAGTTTATTGCCTGTTGAGTTGGTTGATTTGTGATTATTGAGGCAGAGCCTCTAGAGGGCATTCCCAGCCGGAGTCTGGGAACGAGGGAAAAAAGTTTTGAATATTTTCGACAAATGCTAGAGTATTTTCTAAGTGGATATTATGACCGACTTGATTAATGATTTTTAATTGAATAAAATTACATTTTTCAGTCATTGCCATATTAATATCAATAAATTTTTCATCTTTTTCTCCAACTAATAATAATAGAGGAGTAGTATTTTGAGTTAGTAATTCCCATAAACAAGGTTGAGAACCTGTTCCCATAAACTGCAATGATTTGACTAAGTTGAGAGGATGATTTGCTATTCTACTTTCAAGCATAGATTGATATTGTGGATGGTTTTTAATATCACCAAAAATTGGCTGTTGATACCAATTGTTGAGAAAGTTATAAAAATCATCTTTATTTGTCATTCTCGATAATTTTCGGGCTATTTGAGAATCACTTTTAATTCTGGCTAATCTGGCTGTTTCTGTTAATAATCCAGGAGAAGCAGATTCTAAGATAACTTTAATAAATCTGTGGGAAAAATGGAGAGTGAGATATAAAGCTAATCTTCCTCCCATTGAGTAACCAATTAAAAAACATTTATCAATATTTAATTGATTTAATAAGTTAATAATAGCTTGGGCTGTGGATGACATGGTATAGTTGTCATCATCACTAACTTGAGTTTTGCCGTGTCCTGGTAAATCTAAAGTTAGGTAGGAAAAATTATTAAATAATAATTTGATAGTTTGATCAAATTCATCAATATTCCCCATAAAACCGTGAAGGAAAAGAATAATGGGTTTATTGGGGTTGATAGTTAAAGAATAGTTGAATTGATATTGGTTAAAAGTCATAGCTATAGCACTTGTTCATGCCCAGATCCCCGACTTCTTTTATTGATTGTGTCCATAAATGATAAATTGCTCATAGAAGTCGGGGATCTTTTTGCCTCGCCTGAATTATTACACAGAAAATAACCTAACTTTAGCTATTTTATCCTGATTATGGCAAAACCTCTTTACGAGGATGTTTGAAAAGTATTGCCTGAAACTCATCAACCCTAAGAACCTAACCTCCCTTCCCACCTCTCCCTAAACTAAGAGGCTACCGTGTACACACAAGTTTAATCAAGGCTTAATAGGATTTTCATGCCCCCTAACCCCCAATTCTGGAGGAATCAGAATTTCAAAGTCCCCCATTTTACCCCCAAACTTGGGGGTCACGGGGGCAGGGAGGGGGCTAAATTAGCAGAAAAGGAAGACAGAATTGAAAGCAGAGAATTCCCAGCAGATCATTTTTTTCTAAATTTTTGTTACAATTGATTAACTTTTTACCGCAAAATACCACTATGGCTTTATACGCAGAATTGCATCGGCATTTAGGTGGTTCGGTTGTACCCCGTGTACTATGGCGATATTTCCAACGTCATAATACTGAGTTAATTTCTCCCTTTGCTGAATATCCAGAATTTGAAGATTTTTATACCCGTCCCCGTAACACCTTAGATGAATATTTGGAACTGCACACCCTAGTTGAAAGTGTGCAAACTGTAGAAACTTTACCCTATTTTATTTACCGCTTATTACGGGGTGCTTATATTTTTGAGAATTTGGCTTATTTAGAATTACGCTATACTCCCTATTTGCGAACTCCTGAACATTTCAATCAAAACGAAAGAATTGATAAGATGGCGGAAATTGTGGATATTGTGGGTAAAGCTAGTTGTTCTTTAGAATATCCCATTGTTACCAGTCAAATTCTTTGTATGCACTCCCGTTTACCCTTTGAGGTAAATAAGGCAATTATTGATTTAGCGGCGGAAAATAGAGAATATGTCTGTGCGATAGATGTGGCGGGAGGCGATCGCTATTATGCCCAACGCATGGAAGAATGGATTAGTTTATATAATTACGCCCATAGTTTAGGTATCAATACCACAGGGCATCTTTACGAAACCAAAGATGGTTGTTATCCGGAATTATTACCCTATTTAATGCGAATTGGTCACGGTATCCAAATTCCCATTTTGTATCCTGAATTACTGCCAGAAATTGCCAGAAGAGGTCAATGTTTAGAAGTTTGTCCCACAACTTACTTAAAAACAGGAACTTTACAAGATATTCGCCAACTTAAATTAGTTTTTGATCGTTGTTTTGAAACCGGAGTTGATATTGCCATTTGTACAGATAACGCCGGCTTACATAATATGCGTCTACCCTTTGAATATGAAAATCTTTTGACTTACGACATTATCAATTTTCAGCAATTACAAGCCTGTCAGGATGCGGCTTTTCGCCATGCTTTTGCCTGGCCTCACAGTCAACGTCCGGCATCTTTATTAACTGCGTTGTTGAAGTAGGTCACAGGCATTAGTGTCAACTTAAGCTCAAATCGTTGTCCCACAGACGTTTTACCTCACCCCTTAGTACCCTCCCATCATGAGCTACGGTGTACACAATCCTATTTGTCTTCATTTTGTGCTTATTTAGCCCCCTAGATCATCCAACTTTGGGGGACTTTGAAATTCTGATTCCCCCAGTATTGGGGGTTAGGGGGCATTAAAACCCTATTAGGCAAGTTGATTAGACTTCCGTGTACATCTCAGCATGAGGGGAGGGGAAGTTTTATCCCAGTAAAACGGGGGTGGGGTTCTAAACTACCCCTTCTGTAGCGCCCCCAATGGCTTTCCAGGCTTGTAAACCGCCAGAGAGTTCTGCTACAGATGTAAAACCGAGAAATTGTAAGGTTCTCACCGCTTGTGCAGATTGGGTTTCGTTTTCACCGTAGATGTAGATTTGGCGCTCTCTGTGTAGGGATGTTTGGGCGCGAGATTCTAAATCATTGAGGGGCATAGAAATTGCTCCTGTGATGCGGCTATAATTGTATGTTGAGCGATCGCGCACATCAATAATTGTAAAAGCAGGTTGACCCCAGAGGAGACTTGTTTTTAAGTCATTCACATCTGCCACTAAATTAATACTCATAAGCTTTTTTTTGCTGCTTGTCCTAATCCAAAATCTAGCAAATATCCTCTATTAATTTGTATTTCTTTAGAATGACAGCAGATTTTAAAAGTTTATATTTTCAAGTCATAATATTGTAAGCTAATGTTCTATTGAAGGAGATAATTTTTAACTTTTAATTTGTAATGTTTAATTATTCATGATGACATCTACTATTCAAGCTTTACCAACAGAAGTTGTATATCTAATTACGGCAGGAGAAGTGATTGATTCTTTGGTGGCTGTTGTCAGAGAGTTAGTAGAAAATTCTCTAGATGCTGGGGCAACGCGCATTGTAGTTTCTTTATGGCCACAACAGTGGCGAGTGGGTGTGGCTGATAATGGTTGCGGGATGAATTTGGATGATTTGCAACAAGCGGCAACTGCACACAGTACCAGTAAAATTCATTCCCGTGCAGATTTGTGGAAAATTAGTAGCTTGGGTTTTCGCGGTGAGGCATTACATAGTTTAACAACTTTAGCAGATTTAGAAATTTTAAGTCGTCCTATTGGGGGAACAGAAGGATGGCGAGTAGTGTACGATCATCAGGGAGAAGTGAACCAAGTAGATGTAGTTGCGATCGCACCCGGTACTGTAGTAACAGTTAATAATTTATTTGCCAATTGTGAGGCACGTCGTCAAGGTTTACCGCCAACAAATCAACAATTAAAAGCTGTACAAGGGATAATTCAACAAATAGCTTTATGTCATCCGCACGTGAATTATCAAGTTTGGCAAAATGACAAGGAATGGTTTACGATTTGTCCCGCACAAACGGGCGGACAACTAATTCCCCAAATTCTCTCCCAAGTGCGACAAAGTGATTTACATGAGGTGAATTTACCCATTTCCAATTTACCAAATTCAGCTTTAAATTTAGTCATCGGTTTACCTGATAGATGCCATCGTCACCGTCCTGACTGGGTGAAAGTAGCAATTAATGGCAGGATGATTAAATCACCAGAATTAGAGCAAACAATCCTGTCGGCTTTTCATAAGACATTACCACGCGATCGCTATCCAGTTTGCTTTTTACATTTGACTATTGCTCCTGAACAAATTAACTGGAATCGCAACCCAGCCAAAACAGAAATTTATTTACATGAAATGCCTTTTTGGCAGGAAAAAATTACTGAAGCTATTAATCAATCACTGCGGATTTCTGATCCCAATATTAAAGAATCTGTGCATACCACCAGAGTGAGTAATTTACTCAAGGTAGGAGAATCTAAGGGTGAATATAACTTTAATTCGCAAACATCATCAAATTCCCCCGATCCTGACAAGGATACATCTTTAAAAGCAGTTGCCCAAGTCAGTAATACTTATATTGTTGCTGAACATTCTGGGGGAATCTGGTTAGTAGAACAACATATTGCCCATGAAAGAGTATTATATGAACAATTATGTGATCATTGGCAATTAATCGCCGTTGAACCGCCGATTATTCTTTATCAATTATCACCAGCGCAAGTTTCCCAATTAGAACGAATTGGTTTAGATATAGAACCTTTTGGTGAGAAACTTTGGGCAGTACGGAATATACCAGCCATGTTAAAAGAACGAGAAGATTGTGCTGAGGCAATTTTAGAATTAAGCTGGGGAGGAGATTTACAAACTGCTCAAGTTGCGGTTGCTTGTCGCAGTGCAATTCGCAATGGGACAAAAATGACTTTACCAGAAATGCAGACCTTATTAAATAATTGGCAACGTACCCGCAACCCTCGCACCTGTCCCCACGGTAGACCAATTTATTTATCTTTAGCAGAATCTACATTAGCGCGATTTTTCCGCCGTAATTGGGTAATTGGGAAAAGTCATGGCATTTGAAAACGAGTTAATTTGTTTAATAACCATTGCACAGCAGCGTCCACATCTGGAACTTGTTCTCCTGAGGGTACAGGTGGACGGTTAACCATGACAACCTTGATCCCTAGTTTCTGGGCGGCGATAATTTTTGGATAGGTGGCACTACCACCACTATTTTTACTCACAATTGTATCTATATTATATTTGAGTAAAATTTCCTCTTCACTTGCTAAAGTAAAGGGACCACGATCACATAAAATTAATCCTGGTGGCACAATAACATCTGCATTGGGAGGATCAATCATCCGCATTAAAAACCAAATTTTATGTAAATGTGCAAATGTGCCAATTTCTTGTCTACCAATTGTTAAAAATACTCTTTGACTTTGGTTTTCTAAAACATTAGCAGCATCTTGATTATTTTCTACTTCTAACCAGTTATCTGTCTCTAATTTTTGCCAGGGTGGACGAATTACCATTAATCTAGGAATACCTACTTCCCATGTTGCGGCGGCGGCATTTTCAGATATTTGATGAGCGAAGGGGTGGGTAGCATCAATTAATATATCAATTTTCATTTCTTGTAAATAATTTACCAAGCCAGTAACACCGCCAAAACCGCCAATTCGCACATTAGCGTCGGGAGTATGGGGTGCAAGGGTTCGGCCTGCTAAAGAGGCGATCGCTTCAATACCAGCAATATTTGCTACCTTAGCAACTAATTTGGTTGCATCACCGGTACCACCGAGAATTAAAACTCGCAACATATCAATTTTAGATTTTATCTGAGAATTCAGGATTTTAGGAGGCTGGGGAAATATGAGAGAATGTACACTACTCTGCTATAATTAGTGTTGATTAAGGCTAGATTCTAGGGTTTTAACCTGGTTTCTGAGTTTTTCTACAGTTTGTAAATGGGACTGTTGTAATGAATAATTGACCCAGATAAAACTACCACTAAACATGGTTAAAACAGCAAGTAAAATACCTGTTAATAATTTTACCTGAAAATGAAGATGTTTAACCTCATCAATTTGATTTCCCTCTAGTAGCTTTAGACTAGAATCTATATCTTTATTTTCACTTTCTAAAACTGCTTCTATTTTCTGAGGTTCAACTCTAGGGAATTCAACCTTACTGTGTAGCCATCCAGTAATCAATGTAGGGCAGTTATTTTTAAACCAATGCCAAGCTACAATTTTAAATACTGGTTTAGATAGTTTAGTAATAAACTTGAGACTGCGGTTAAAAGTAGTCAATTGAACTTTTTGGTTAACTAAATTAGTTGAACCCATATCATACAGACACTCTATAATTAATTTAATTGTACTTTCTTCTTCATAAATTAAAGTTTTGACTAATAAAAGTAGTTCATTGATCAGTTTTTCTTCCCTAGCTTTTTCTGTTGCTTCTTGTGTGATATCATTTGATGTTCTTACTGGTTGTGACATAGTTTTAACTATAAATTCAATTATTTGAAGAATTGTTTTAACACTCTACAAAAGAGATCGGAGGCAATATAGCAAAACTGCTTTTTTCTATTCCCTATTGTCTTTTTATGGTAAGAATTCAGGTGAGGTACAAAGATCCCCGACTTCTGAGATCAATTTATGATTTATAGACACAATCAATAAAAGAAGTCGGGGATCTGGGCATAAACGATCACTATAGTTGAATACTTACTTTTTATGGAAGTTTAAGGGGTGGATATATAAGTGGGTTTAAGCTACAAGTAAATTATAACTAGCAATTTAGCTTATGACACAAGTATGATCATAGCAACTTCCTGAATCTGAGCAATCACACCATTAGGATAAAATTGCAATTGCTGAAACTTAACAATGGAAGTAAAAAATGGGACGTATTTTTATTTCAGCCGCACATGGTGGCATAGAATCAGGTAAATTTGACCCTGGAGTTATCGCTGGTGGAACAACAGAGGCAAAGGAAATGATTCTCTTACGGGATCTAGTGGTGACAGAACTTCGTAGCCGTAGTCTAGAAGTTTTAGCTGTTCCTGATGATTTAAGTGCTGCTCAAACTATAGCTTGGATTAATGCTCGCGCGACTAGTAAGGATGTGGCACTGGAAATTCAAGCTAATGCAGCTAATAACCCATCTGTACGGGGAGCAAGTGTTTTCTATATTGCCAAAAATGACCAACGTAAACAAAATGCAGAGATGATATTAAACGGACTGTTGCGCCGTGTTTCCCAATTACCAAATAGAGGAGTGAAACCAGATACGGATAGTGGCTTAGGTAGTTTACAATTTTGTCGTCAAACAGCGATCGCTGCCTTATTACTAGAAGTTGGTTTTTTAAGCAGTCCTGAAGATCGATCTTTATTACAAAGTCGTCGTCGAGATTTTGCCATAGGTATTGTTGAAGGACTAGTCATTTGGAGTCAAGCTATTGACCCGAAGCAACCAACAAATGAAACCAGTTATCCCAATATTAATATCAATATCAATGGACAGAATTATGCAGAACAAGGATTATTAATTAATGGTAATGCTTATATCCCCATTGATTTAGTAGATAGACTCCGAATTGATCTATCTAAAGTTGCTAATTTGCGTCGTATTACCTATCGGCAAATAGTTTATATCAAAGCCATAGAACTGCGAGAATCTCATGTTTCTATTGACTGGGATAATGCCACGCGCACAGTTAAACTACGCTCGATTTTAGCAGTTTGTCCAGGACAAATTGAGCAACTTATCTCGAATGGCAATACATCCGAATTACAGTTACAATTATTTCTGAAAAACAATAATGAAAGCGGCATTGCCCAATTTCCTGATCTACCTAAACTCTATCGAGAAGAAGCCATGATTGAGGGAATAAATCATGATATTGCCTTTTGTCAAATGTGTTTAGAAACTGGATTTTTACGATTTGGTACTGATATTAAACCCCAACAAAATAATTTTGCTGGTTTAGGAGGAGTTGGTGGGGGGGCAGAAGGAGCATCTTTTTCTAGTGCTAGAATTGGGGTGAGAGCGCATATTCAACACTTAAAAGCCTATGCCAGTCTAGAACCTTTAGTACAACAAGAAGTAGATCCTAGATTTCGTTTTGTGACTAGAGGTGTTGCCCCCTCAGTACATCAATTATCAGGCCGTTGGTCTGCGGATTTGGATTATGGTACAAAGATTACAGCTATTTTGCGAAGACTCTACGAATCAGCTAATCTTTTGTAAATTATAGCAGCGAACAGGAAGGAACGGATAAGCACTAGTACCGCAAGGCGGAAGTCAAAAGTCAAAACGAACACAGTATAGGCTTTTGGGAGATTTATAATTGTTGGTTTATTTACACCGTGCTGTACTAGAGGGATTTTTATTTTCAAAATATGCAATTAATTTTTCTCAGGTGCTTAACTGATACTTTCAAATTTTCGATATTCAGAGTTATAGTTCTATTAGTAATGATTAGGAACAGTATTTGTGTTTCCCCTTTATGATGAAAACCCAACCAGAATTACCCCATATTTCACCTATGGGTTAATAGGGATGAATGTACTAGTTTTTTTCCATGAACTGAGTTTGTCAAATCTACAACTAGAACAGTTTTTTCAATTGTATGCTGTCATACCCCAAGAATTAACTACTAATTTTATCGGGGAATGGACGACTTTATTTACCTCACAGTTTTTACATGGAGGTTGGTGGCACTTAATATCAAATATGGTCTATCTCTGGGTTTTTGGTAATAACATTGAAGACCGTCTAGGGCATTTTAAATATCTATGTTTTTATTTAGCCTGTGGCGCTTTGGCGGCTCTTTGTCAATGGTTTATTAGTATCTACTCTAATATTCCTTCTTTGGGCGCAAGTGGAGCAATTTCGGGAGTTTTAGGTGCTTATTTAATTTGGTTTCCCCAAGCAAGAATTACTACTTTAGTATTTTTAGGTTTTTTTATTACTACCATCAATGTTCCTGCATTGATAGTTATTGGTATTTTCTTTGTTCAGAATTTGATCTCTGGTTTTGCGAGTCTCCAAGCCGCAGCTAATATGAGTGTAGAAACTGGAGGTGTCGCTTATTGGGCCCATCTGGGAGGTTTTTTCGTAGGAACGATTTTTGCCCTATGTAATAGGGAATAGTCGAAGCAATAACAACTGATACCATTTCTTTGTAAAGTTGCATATAATTTACCTCCCGGCTTCGCCCTCCCCCCTTACTAAGGCTACGCTGTACACACAAGTCCTATCTGTCTTCGTTTTCTGCTTATAATTCATAATTCAGAATGAATTTTTTAGTTTTAGCTATCCCGACAATTTGGGAATCTTGAGAAATAGGAAGGAATAACGATAATCCGATTTAATATATCAAGCAGTTATCAAGGTAAAAATAGCAATGGTACATTCAGAACATAAATTATTTGCTCTTCAAAATGATTGGAATGCTATCAACACAAAAGAGAAAAAACGGCTAGAAGCATTATCAGCAATGGGTTTGCAAGAGTCAGATATGATTCCTGTGTTTGAGGAAGCTACCCAAACTGCTGCTCACTTTTTAGATATGGAAATTTGTATTTTGGGATTTATTGATCAAAAATGTCATTGGTTTAAATCGGCCCTAGGTTTATCCCGATTAGGATTAATGAATGATTTAGCGCGTAGTCGCAAGCTTTCTCGTCGGGATTCATTTTGTTCTCAGGTAGTAGAAACCTCTCATGTTGTAGTTATTAATGATACTACTAAAGAAATAAATGCTCTAATTCAAGAGAGTAAGTTAGTCTCAAACTATGGTATTCGTTCCTATTTAGGCGTACCTTTAATAGATGCGGCAGGTAATTGCTTAGGTGCATTAGCTGTAATGGATCGGCAACCTCGTAGTTTTTCTAGCCGTGATATTGAGTTTTTGCAAGTTGTTGCTCGTTGGAGCATGAGTGAATTTGAGCGTAACCGATTATTACAAAATAGCCCAGAACCAGAGAATATTAAATCTAACCTGAAATTTTCCTTTCTTGATGAACAAACAATTGACTTAAAAATTTCTTCTCCGAATCTAGAAAAAGAATTTGATTTTAGTCAACAAATTAAATTAGAACTTTTAAACCAGCTAACTCAGGAGTTACGCACACCTTTAACATCTATTTTAGGTATGGGTGGTGTTTTAGGAAGAGAAATTTATGGGCCTTTAACAAGTAAACAAAGAGAATATTTAGAAATTATTCAACACAGTGGTAAATATTTACTTTCTTTAGTAAATGAAATTACCGGATTAGATGCAACTAATAAAAATTATCATGTTATAAATTTAGTTACTGTAGATATTGAAATGCTGTGTAAACAAGCAATCAATACTTTAGAAGAATTAGCTATCCGTCGGGAGCAAAGTATTCGCTTATCTATAGAACCAGAGCAAAATCGTCTTTTATTTTTAGATAAAGATAAAGTACGGCAAATTTTGTATAATTTGATTTTCAGCGTCATTCAAATTTCTGCTACTGGTAGTATCGTCAGAATTCATGTTTCTTATAGACAAGATACCCTATCTGTAACTGTATGGGTATCTTATCCTTGGTTGGAAGATGATGTCACAGATTGTGATTCTTACTTTTATCTCAATTCTTCCCAAATGAATATGCTAGGTGATAGTTTATTAGAAAAATTTGGACAACTATCACCTAATATGTGCCGTGAAAAATTGGGACTATTGTTAAGCTGTCATTTAGCAGAATTACATAATGGACGAATTTCTATTCAAGGTTCAACAGAATCGGGATACCGTTATGTGTTATCTTTACCGCTAAAATTTGCAACTTCTACAGCAGTGGTGAGTGAGATATCATGATATAGCAGGTGACAGTTCTAGGGTGCGTCAGATATCAACAATCTGTTTATTCACAGGATTTATGCAGTCTGACGCGGTTAGTGAGCTTGTCGAACCACACCCTACTACCGCAAGGCGGAAGTCAAAAGTCAAAAGTCAAAAATAATATGGCGTAAGCTTTTTAATGATTGAGAATGGTTGTTGTATTTACGCCGTGCTGTACTATTAATGTGCAAGTTGCGTAAGTCCTGAAATCAAATAAATCATAGTTAAGACATTGCACTTCTTACTAAAATTACTGTACTATCAACTCCAGAAGCAATAGATTCGGGTATATTACCTTGAATTGCTTGTTGTAATAATCCCTCACGGGAAGCACCCAAAACTACAACATCAAAACCTTCAGTTTTGACTAATTCAATTACTCCCTCGCTGACAGATTCAGCTTTTAAAGATGCTGCCACAACATTACTATGTAAATTACGGTTGCGCATTAATTGACGGGTAGATTCTTCTAAAACTGTCATATCTGGTGCAAATTCCCCAGGTTTAACTACCTGAGTTAAACGAATTTCTATACCACTTTCTAAAGTAACTAAAGCTGGTAATAATTTAATAGCAATAGGTGCATTTGGTCCTCCAGCCATTGGTACTAACCAACGTTTAAATTGTTGGTATGAATGGAAATTATTGCCTAATTTTACCAAAACAACATCACAGTTTACTTGACGAATTATAGTATCTACAACATTACCAAAAATCCTTCCTGGTGTGGATGTACTGCCTTTCCAACCCATGAAAATTAAATTTATATGTCGTTCCTTAGTAGTCTCTAAAATTGCTTGGGCGACATCATGGGCAACACGAATTTGAGTATGTATGGGAATGTGCAGTTTTTTAGCTAAACTTTCTGCTTGTTTGAGTAAGCGGCGACTTTTTGTGGTGTTGACTGGGGTTTCTGCTGGGGAAATGTGGCGAGATACTAAGATAATTTGTAAACATTCTATTTCATAATGGCGATCGCGGGCAATTGCCGCAGCCATTTCTAATAATGCGGGTGCGGTTTCTGGGTTAGCAATAGTTACTAATAATCTACCTCTCCCAATACTAGGAGAACGAGTTTGATAAACTAAATAAGAAGGTTCTGCTTGGGGACCTGTCACCCCATTTTCTCCATTAAGATGATCTGCTTCAGCGCGAATTATATCGGCACGGGTAATAATGCCAATTAATTTTTGTCCATCTACTACAGGTAAACGGCTAATTTGATATCTATCTAATAAATAGAGGACATGACTTAATCTATCTGCTGGTGATACTGTCACCGGTTTAGGTGTCATAATCTCTTTTAAAAAAATCTCATTTGGTAAGATATGATTACGAATTTTTTGTAAATCTGTTTGGGAAATCAATCCCACTAATTTATTATTTTCAACCACAGGAAAACCGCGATGATGGGAACGAGAAAAAGCCTTAATAACTTCATCTGCTGTCATTTCTGATTCTAAAGTTTCTACCTGTTGCTGCATGACATCCTGAGCAGTTAATTGTGTTAATATTCCTTCTGTGGGCGTATCTTTTTTAATAATGATGCCATTTAATTTTAACAGTTTGTCATAAAGTGAACCAGGAAAAATATTCTCAGATACAAGATAAGATGTCACAGATACCACCATTAATGGTAAAACTAAATTAAAATCTGTAGTCATTTCAAAAACAATCACAATTGCAGTGATAGGAACTTTAGAAACAGCACTAAAAAATCCCCCCATTCCGGCTAAGGCGTAGGTAGTCGGTGAACCAATTCCAAATATTTGCAATTCACAAACACCAATAATATGTCCTAAACAAGAACCTAAAATTAAACTGGGTGCAAATAATCCCCCAGGCGCGCCTGAACCAAAGGCAATTAAGGTTAAGACAAATTGGGCAATAAAAGCAATTGCTGCTAACGGTATATTTGGTTCACTGGCAATTAAAAACTCCCGCAAACCTGTATTATCCCGAAAATATTCTGGTAGCAAAGACATAATTAAACCAGAAGCTAAACCAGCTAAAGCTACCTGCAAAGGTAAACTAATATGTAAACGGCGATAAGCTTGAATAGTAAATATTAATCCCCGACTAAATAAAGCCGCCAATAAACCCGCAAAAACTCCTAAAATTAATAAGATGGGAATTTCTAATAGGGAAAAACTGCTAGAATAGTCAATCATTTTTAAGTCCAATTGCAGACTTCCACCACCCAACCACCGGGAAATTACACCACCAATAAAAGCGGCAATTATTGCCGTTCCTAATGTTAGTCCAGATAAATCTTGTAATAACTCTTCAATAATAAATAGCACCCCCGCTAGAGGTGCATTAAAAGCGGCGGCTAAACCTGCCCCAGCACCGGCTGCAATCATTTGGCGACGATGTTCTGGAGAAGTGGGAACTAGGCGACTCATACCCGCAGCTAACCCCGCACCAACCTGAACTGTAGGCCCCTGTCTCCCTAAAGTTAACCCCGAACCCAAGGCGATAATTGCACTAATTAACTTGACAAAAGCTACTCGCCATGATAGTGTAATTGGTATATTGGCCAGACTAGCCTTAACTTGAGGAATGCCACTACCAAAGGCTTCTGGTGCTAATCGCTGCACTAACCAACCAGAAAAAAACCCCAAACTTAGGCCAATAGTCGGTAAAGCTATCCATGCAGGAAAAATATGGGTTGTATGTACTCGCCATGTCCCCAACCACCCTGAACCCTGTTTAAGTAACACCGCAGATAAGGCTGCTACTATTCCAATTACAGAAGCTTCTGCGATGGCTAAACCCTTTCTAGGTTGCCAAAAGTTCCGAAAATACTGGGTTAGCAACGCCAAGGAAATCATAGGTTTTAAGTTTAATTTTTAATCTTAAACTAAAATTAGTGCTTTCTTGAATTTTTCAGCGCTATCAAAATATATTTGTGGCTTTTCAATTAAAGCTAAATCTATCACCTCGGCTAATTTTTTGGGTATATTTCCATTACGTTGGAGAATGGGTACAGGATCATTTTCTAAGATATCCATAAAAGGATCTTTTGTAAAGTTACGGGGAACATATCCTGTCAACATATTATACAAGCAAGCCGCACTTGCCCAAACATCAACAGCAGGTTGAGATTCCCTATATTTTAATACCTGTTGACGGGGAATAAAACCAGGTGTACCCCCGATACTTTTCGTTAAAGTTTGTCCACTTAAACCTGCTAAATCAAAGGATTTTGCTAAACCATAATCACCAATTTTAGCAACTAATTTACCATCAATATTAGAGAGAAATATATTACTTGGTTTTAAATCACGGTGAACTAACCCTTTACCTGGTTTATAACCTCCATCTACTAATTTAACATAGGGAATTTCCGCATTATGGGTATAGATTAAACCGTCTAAAACTTGGAGAATAATTCCTAATGCCATATCTACAGGTAATTTTCCTCCTAATTGTTGCATTAAATTATCAACATTGCCACCTTCGTAATATTCCATAACTAGGAAAAACAGATTTTCTGCATAACCATAATCAAAAAATTTCACCACATTTTGATGTTTTAAAGCTTTGAGATTTTCAATTTCTCTCAGAAACATTTGTACAGATTGATCATCTTCAGCTATTTCCGGTAACATCACTTTTAAAGCCACAAATTTACCAGTTTGGGAATGTTGGGCTAAATAAACCTCACCAAAACCACCTTTACCAATAGATTTGATTATTTGATAGTTGAGTAATGCTTTTAAATTCCTTTCGCCACCTATCGCTAGTTTGATTAATTTTTGAATGACATCAAAAAGCTTTGTTTTCCTTTTTGGTTCTGGTGTAACAAAACGTGGAGTTTTAATATCAGGAGGTTGATTAACTGCTTGTTTGATTTCAGTGGTAATTTTTAAAACAGTATCACCTACAGTAATATGATCACCATGTTGTAAGTCGTACTCAGGAAAGTTTAATTTAGCAGCTTCTTCGGCATTTTGGTGAGATTGTCTACCGCCAATTTTTGTATTATTAATATAAGTCCCATTTAAACTTCCTAAATCTCTAATTCGGATTTCTGGAGGGTTGATATCTAATAAACAATGATAGCGAGAAACCCGTTTATCAAATTCGTCGGGAATTGATAAATAACAATCATCATTTCTGCCTATTAAACAAGTGGTGCGATTGTCGAATATATATTGTTTACCTGATAACTTACCTGTGGTAATAGTTAGGGTAATAGTAGATTGCATATTGGATAATTTTTTATAGAGATATATCATTTTACATAGTTTGGGGATTTTTGCCGAGGAGGTGGGATAAAAAACCGGTAAAATTATTAAAAATACTCTTGACAAGTTTCCAAGTTTCGGTTATTGTTTAAGTATAGTGGAAGTCTGTGCGCCCATATATATAGGGTTTTGTTTTCCCAAGAATATTTTTTTCTGATAGCGAAGCGTGGCGTAGCCATAAGCCGATGTGCAGCTAAACTGTATAATTAAACAACCTGAAGCTACAGTAGCACAAGCATCTTGCTTGTATTAAATTATTCAAGCTAAAGGCACAACAGCTTATCAGGATGTCCAGGATTTGAGGACTTACAGGATAAGTTCAGGATGCCATTTGCGGAATGTGGGTTATGATGATTCATTATATTGATTGAGTTAGTTTTTCAGTAAAGATAAAGTTGCAAAGGATATTTTTCTCATAGTTTGAATTAGGATTTTAACTGTCAGAATCAGGATATCCAGGATTTAGGGATTTACAGGATGTTATTAGATGATTTTTGGTGGGGAGTTGGTGATTTTTTTTGTCTGAATCAGGATTTCCAGGATTTAGGGATTTTCAGGATGTTATTGGATGATTTTTGGTGGGGAGTTTGAGGTTTTATTTGTCTGAATCAGGATATCCAAGATTTAGGGATTTTCAGGATGTTATTAGATGATTTTTGGTGGGAGTTTGAGGTTTTTTTGTCTGAATCAGGATATCCAAGATTTAGGGATTTTCAGGATGTTACTGGATGATTTTTGGTGGGGAGTTTGAGGTTTTTTTTGTCTGAATCAGGATATCCAAGATTTAGGGATTTTCAGGATGTTATTAGATGATTTTTGGTGGGAGTTTGAGGTTTTTTTGTCTGAATCAGGATATCCAAGATTTAGGGATTTTCAGGATGTTAC
>OGVQ01000088.1_pt1 | contig 23080 bp, 21 predicted proteins | sample 1575801 | NCBI WGS metagenome assembly OGVQ01 (sample SAMN07581550, study PRJEB24739) | freshwater metagenome | place: Singapore | collected 2015-04 | reverse complement strand
CAATAATCCTAATATTGTTATTTCTTGTAGTGCGGGCATACTATGGCTAACACCACGCTACGCGAACGGCAAACTCAGTACAAGTCTTGCCCGCAAGAATTATACAAATTAAATGCACAACAGCTTACATCAACCATAACTTTTCAAACACCTTCTCATGCTAGTGAGATAGAAAGTTTTTTCGTTTTAGGGAACAGGGAATAAATTTGGGTGTACCTTATTAGACTGTTAAACACTATAGGTAATAATAATTAGCATATATGTTAAATATAAATTGAAAAAATCTATGTCATCAGGTTGACATTTTGCCATACTTTAAAGAATCATCTGAGAGCGGTATGTAGTTGAGGGAGATACTAACTCTAAAGCCTCCTGTTTCCTATAGTCAACTGGGATAATTATTGTTAATGAGGAAATTATGCACACTGTTATTCTTGTTTTAGTTGAAGTATTAATTGTTATTGGCATTTCACGGATTGTAGGATTGGGATTCAAAGCGATTAAACAACCATTGGTAATTGGCGAAATTTGCGCCGGTATTATGCTTGGTCCATCATTATTTGGATTTATTGCTCCTAATTTAGCAGCTAGTATATTTCCCCCAGAAACTATGCCCTTTTTGAATGTTTTATCGCAAATTGGGCTAATATTTTTCATGTTCCTGATTGGTTTAGAATTAAATCCCAAATATCTCAGTGGTAACTTAAAAACGGCAGTTTTAATTTCCAATTTCAGTATTATTGTTCCTTTTGCTTCTGCCTTTTTGTTGTCTTTCGTGCTTTATCCTTTAGTATCTGCTAATCATGTCAATTTTCTAGCTTTTGGTTTATTTTTAGGGGCGGCAATGTCAATTACCGCCTTTCCGGTACTGGCAAGAATTATCACCGAAAATAATTTACAAGGGACTCGTTTAGGGACATTAGCCTTAACTTGTGCGGCGGTAGATGATGTTACAGCCTGGTGTATTTTAGCAGTAGCGATCGCTGTAGCTCGTCATGGGAGAATTGATTCACAAGCTATTATCACCATTATTGAAAGCATTGTTTATATTGGCTTCATGTTTACAGTCGGGCGCTGGTTTCTGAAACGTTTGAGCCGTCATCATCGCCGGGCTGGGCGGTTGAGTCAATTACTTTTGGCTGTCATTTATATGGGCGTTGTTTCCTCAGCTTTAATTACTGAATTTATCGGTATTCATCTCATTTTTGGGGCGTTTCTATTAGGGGCGGTAATGCCAAAAGACGAAGCATTAGTGAGGGAGTTAGCAACTAAAACCGAGGATTTTGTTCTCATATTTTTACTACCAGTTTTCTTTGCTTACAGTGGTTTAAAAACACAAATTGGTTTACTTAATCGTCCCCATTTGTGGCTATTGTGTGCCTTGATTTTATTAGTAGCCATCGGTGGGAAATTCTGTGGTGCCTATATAGCAGCGCGACTAAGTGGCATTGAAAAACGAGAAGCTTCAGCCATCGGTTGGTTAATGAATACTCGTGGTTTAACTGAATTAATTGTTTTAAACATTGGTTTAGAATTAGGCGTAATTACACCCTTACTGTTTACCATGTTAGTAATTATGGCTTTGGTGACAACATTTATGACTTCACCTTTGCTGGAATGGACATATCCTAAACGCCTGATCAGATTAGATGTAATAGAACCAGAACCAGAACTAGAACCAGAACCCACACCAGAAATACGAGAACTGGAAATTAATCAATATCGAATTTTAGTTCCAGTTGCTAATCCCAGTACCCAAAAAGGTTTATTGCAGTTAGCAACAGCGATCGCTATCAATAACCGCCAAGCAGCTATTATTTATCCCCTCAGCTTAATTGAATTAGAAGAAAACTATGGCTTTGAAAATACCCCCAGCGAAGCTAATCGCCTCATTGCCGAACGTCGCCAAAAACTAGAAGAATTAATTAATACCTTAGAACCGCCCATCACTCGTTCCTACATCCATCCTCTAATTCGCATATCTAGCAATGTGGCCAGAGAAACCGCACAGATCGCCGAAATTGAACAACCAGATTTAGTTCTCGTAGGTTGGCATCGTCCAGCTTTTAGTAATAATCGTTTAGGGGGGAGAGTTGGGCAAATTCTTAGCACCGCACCGGTAGATGTGGCCGTATTTATAGATAAAGGTGGCGAACGGTTAGAAAGTTTATTAGTTCCCTATTCCGCTAATATTCATGACGATTTAGCTCTAATTATTGCTTTGAGAATGTTACTTAATCGGGATACTTGTATGTTACAAGTTTTACAGGTATTTACAGGTAATCATGTCCCAGATGAATTAAGTTATGAACTCAACACCATGATTGAGCAATTACCCCCGAATGTGCGCGATCGCATTCAAATCAAAACCGTCACCTCCCCAGAACCCATGCAAGCCGTAGTTGCAGCTTCAGAAATCGTGGATCTGACCATCGTCGGTACTAGCCGGGTTTGGGGAATTGAACGCCAAACACTAGGCAGATATACAGATCAACTCGCTATTCAATGTCGTTCTTCCCTACTTATTACCCGTCGTTATAGTCAAGTTACCTCCCACCTAACTTCCCTCCTCCCCGCCATTAATCATCAACAAATCATTAGTAATTCCTAAATTTTGCCAATTTTTAATCATGAAAACTAGAACTTATCAAATGCTGGCATCTATCGGAGTTAGTTTTATCACCTTTACTCCTCATATCAGTCTTGCCCAACCAATGGCACAACTTGATAATTGGCAATTTAACCCCAAAACCCAGCAATTAGAAATTAATCTCTCAGCGATCGCCAAACCTGAATATTTTTACCTTCGTCAACCACCACGGCTGGTTCTCGATTTACCTAACACCAAATTAGGTAAAGTTCTCACCCAACAAGAATATGCCGGAGTAGTTGAAAAAATCCGCATTTCCCAACTTAACGCCAAGATTACTCGCATAGTTCTCGATCTCTTACCAGGTACTCAGATCCAACCCAACCAAATACAACTGCAACCCATCTCTCGCCAAAACCCCACACGCTGGGTATTCAAACCTCATATTTCCCCCACTACCGCCAGTCACCTACTCACACCGATCAATACCCTCCCACCGTCCATCAATTTGATTAATAACACCGATCAACCACTGATCACCGTTCCACCTCTCAATAATCAAAACCCTGCCCTCACTCAAAATTCACCCCTTCCCCCCGCAATGCTAACCACACCCCCAGACAAAAGCACCAATCTTACCAACATTCCCATTATTGAATTTGGTCAACCCCTACCCATGGAAAAATGAGGAAGGCACAGGAGCGGAGGGGCTGAAGGTAGGAGGTAGAAGGCCGTTTTTGTTATGGGGATTTATACACCGCTCCAAAAATTTCGGGCTAAGTCCCGTTTTAGACCAGATTGTTTCGATAACCCAGGAGGAAATCAAGCTTCCCCTTACCTCTTACTGCCCTGCTCCTCTACCTCCTTCCCTATCTGAATAGATTATGATAGCTATTGAAATAGACTTGATATGAAATATGAGTAATACCAGTGATTTTCGTCAAGCTTTCCGGGAAGCGAGAAATAATGAACTCCTTGGACCCAATGTTATCGCTAAAGCCCTGCCTTATGTCGGTGGTGGACTTGTCTTAACAGCATTGGGAACTTATGGTGGTTTGGGAATTATCCGCAACAACCCCGGCTTATTTTTTCCCACCTTTTTGGGTGCGATCGTTCTCGAATTAATTTTGTTTTTCGTGGCTCAAAATGTCGCCTCTAACGGTAACAAAGCCGTAGCCTTGCCTTTATTAGGTATTTATAGCTTATTATCTGGATATACCCTCAGTGGCTTGGTATTTGTCGCTTTGAGAACCCCAGGAGTTGGGATTCAAGGTATTGGTATTGCTGCCATTAGTTGTGGCATTACCTTCATTGCTGCTCGCAAAATTGGTTCTAACCTTTCCGAAGCAGACGGCATGGCCTTAACAAAAACCTTGAGCTTAGGACTGATAGCTTTATTGGTTGTTTGTCTAGTACAATTCGTTTTTGCTTTGTTTGGTGTTTATACACCCACTTGGTTAGAAATCGGTATCTCTGGTGTAGGTGTATTTCTCTTTATTGGAGCGTCGGTAGTTGATTTTTATATCTTGCCCCGAACTTATCGGGATAATGAGTATCTACCAGCAGCATTATCCATGTATCTCACCTACATCAACCTATTTATCTTTATCCTGCGGTTGCTCATTGCCCTCAATGGCCGTGATTAGGGAATAGGCAGGAGGTAAGAGATAATAGGGAATAGGGAATAGGGAATAGGGAATAGGGAATTTTCTCTATTCCCTGCCAACCGTGAACCAAATTTAAAATCTTTCCGTATCTTGAGGAGTTCCCACTGCCCCAGGTTGAGATAAGAAGAAGTTTTGAGCCGATTCATTTTGATAAATACATCTAATATCTGGCTTTTCACTGTTTAAATCACCGGTGAACCCAAAGGTATTGAGGCGGTTTTTACATTCCCGTACCTGATCTGATGTGACAAGTTTTTTATTTTCTAAAATTGCCCAGTTATTTTGGCGAATTACACAGCCAGGGCGGATATTAGGCTGGGCGACATAAACATTAAACGGGTTAAGAGTTACAAACAGTCTGGCATCCATTACCATGGCACTCGCCCCATACTGGACGCAAATTTCAGGATTTGGCGCTCTGGTATCAATGAACTCACGGGAAGCCACGTTTGATGAACTTAATGTGGTAGTTGAACTAAAGGCAATACCAATTCCAATTCCCAAAATCAATACTCCTCCTAAAAGGGCAATGGTGGCGAAGTTAAAGATCGGAGATTGGAAAATAGAGGGTTTGGGGTTATTAGTTGGTCTGGTAGTATTATAAGATTTACGTCTCATTTTCGCTTTGTTACCTTCACGCCAAATCGGGAGGGATTGACTTTTTAATTTTTCCCTTATTTAGTTTAGTATATTGTCTCATGAGTCGAATAAGTGTATTTTATTCGTGTATTAGCGAATCCATAAAAAATTAAGTTATATTATAGTATGTAAGTGATTAAGATATTATGGACTTAGAGAAGGTAGTTAGAACATCAGTTGATAATGAAAGCGACTCTTGTAAAGACGTTCCGCCGGAACGTCCCTAAATTACACGCAAACCCAAAATCATTAGATCTCTTTCCACTCCGTCCAAATCTCCAATTTTTGGTAAATTTCCCCAAGTTTGAAACCCAAAACAGGTAAATAACTTTAAACTGGGTTGATTATGAGCAAAAATAAAACCCACTAAAGTCTTTAAACCTAATTTGGGACTTTCCTGAATTGCTTTTTCTAAAAGCTGTTTGCCTAAACCACGGCCTTGAAAATCAGGGGAAATATAAATACTAATTTCTGCTGTGGAATGGTAAGCAGGTCTACCATAAAATGATTGAAAACTCAACCATCCAGCAATTACCCCATTCGTTTCTATCACCCATAGGGGACGCTGGGAGGGTACTCGTCCTCTAAACCATGCTAAACGACTTTCCACGGATACAGGTTCTAAATCGGCTGTAGCCATGCGGCTAGGTACAGCAGCATTGTAAATGGCCACAATGGTGGGTAAGTCGGTTTCTATGGCATGGCGGATATTCATTGGGGTTTTTTGGGCAAAATTCCTGGTCAAATCTTTACAAATCATACACTGTCGCCGCAAAATTTATGAGCATTTTTAATAAAGATTGATTTATTATCAAAACCGTACTTTATATAATTCAAATAATTCTCCTAATTGCTTTTTGACTATTTTAGCACCCCCAGCTTTGATAGTTTTTTCCCAAGCTGATGGGGTTTCTAAAAATACTTCTGCACCTAAATAGGTTTCTAAAACTGCCCAATCTTCTACTAAAAGTTGTTGGGAATTAAGAATATCAAATACAAAATGTCCACCTGGTTTTAATACTCGTTTGACTTCACCTAACACAGATTGCCAATATTCTAGGGGGAAATAGCAACTAAATCCTGTAGCGATAACTAAATCAAACTGTTCTGAAGGATAATTCAAATGATGTGCCGCCCCTAATTCTACACCTTTAAATAATTTTGAATTTAATTGTGAACCACGAGAATTTAAAGTATCTTTAGCTATATTACTAATTTCTTGACCATAAAAAAATGCTTGCCAATCTCGCCAAGGATAGATTAAAAAGCTGACTCCACAACCAATATCTAAACAATGCTGGTTTTTTTGCGGTGGGGCAATTTCCCAAAAGGGTGAAACTATTCTCTGATTTAAACTACCATTTTTCCATTCTTTATATATTGGCATTTCTTGAATTTCATTAGGTAATTCAAATTTCTGATTTTCATATTGGCGATTAAAGCGATATGCCATTTGTGCTATTCTTTCTTGCCATTTATCTGCGGAATAGGTCTTATTTTTATAAGGGTTTACAGGTTGATTTTTAGACATTAAATATATTTGATAGAAAACAGTTCTTCCTTATCAACTTTACTATAACAAATTTAAAATCTGTTGTCAAGCACTTCATGCTCTTTTTTCGCGCTTTTTTCTGGAAGTATTTTGGGGATGATAGAGAAGCACTTTTTTAGCATTGCTAAACCCCTACAATTACAACTCATATTAAGCTTTTGCTAATAATGGTGCTGCGGCTAAAAGGGTTTGGGTATAGGGATGTTGGGGATGGGCAAAAATTTGTTTAGTTTGTCCTAATTCCACTATTTTACCGCCATTCATGACGGCGATGCGATCGCACAAAAATCTTGCTAACCATAAATCATGGGTAATGAATAAATAGGTTAATTCAAATTCATCTTTTAGTTGCAACATTAAATCTAAAACTTGTGATTGCACACTTGCATCTAACATACTTACAGGTTCATCACATATTATTAATTTAGGACGAGTAATTAAAGCCCGTGCAATAGCAACCCGTTGTTGTTGTCCTCCTGATAAGTCTGAGGGATAACGGTGATAATATATTTCTGCTGGTGTTAATCCCACTTTTTCTAACATCCATAAAACTTGTTCTTTGGCTTTTTCTCTATTAGCTAAGTTGTGAATTAATAAGGGATCACCTATACTTTGTCCGACGGTCATGGCAGGATTTAAACAAGCATGGGGATCTTGAAATATCATTTGGATTTGTCTACGAGAAGTACGGATTTTTTGGCGGGATAAACTGGTTAATTCCTGTCCTAAAAATTCGACTTTTCCCGATGTGGGACTAATTAATTGTAAGATGGTTCTCGAAAGTGTGCTTTTACCACAACCAGACTCTCCCACTAATCCTAGTATTTCCCCTGGATATAATTCTAAATTAATCCCATCTACAGCTTTAATTGTTTGTCCTTCACCTTTAAATAGCCGTTCAATAAAATTCGGTTCTATGGTATAATATTGCTTAAGTTCGGTAATTTTTAAAATCGGATTTTCTTGACTTACTATTTCCTGTTCTTCCTTTTCTTTTCCCTCTTCCTGTTGAATATGTAAAGCTGCTTTTAATAAAGATTGGGTATATTCATGTTGGGGATGTGCAAATACTGTTTCCGTTTGACCCATTTCTACCATTTTGCCTTGATACATCACACCAATGCGATCGCAATATTCCGCTACCATTGCCAAATCATGGGAAATTAATAATAATCCCATGTTGTCCTCTGCACACAATCGCGTTAATTCTTGTAAAATCTGGGCAGAAACGGTAACATCTAAGCTAGTCGTAGGTTCATCGGCAACAATTAATTTAGGATTCAGCAGTAAAGCCAGCGCAATAGCAACCCGTTGACGCATTCCTCCGCTAAACTCATGGGGATATTGACTCCAGCGACTTCCAGGAATTTTCACCTTTGCTAAAGTTCCTAAAGCTTTTTCCTTGGCTTGCTGTTTTGATAATTCCGGTGAATGCGCTGCTAAGGTTTCTAAACAATGATCCCCAATTGTCATTAATGGATCTAATCGTGTCATAGGGTCTTGAAAAATCAAAGCTACTACTTCACCACGAAATTTCCGCATCTCAAATGCAGTTAAATCTAATACTGAATCTCCCTGAAAAATTACTTTACCTTCCACACAACTAGAGGCAGGTAACAAACGCATAATCGCCCGTCCAATGGTAGATTTACCACAGCCAGACTCTCCCACCAAGCCCATTTTTTCTCCTGGTTGGAGTGTAAAAGATACATTATCAACCGCCCAAGTTATTGTTTCTTCATTGCGTTGGGGATAAGCTACGCGAAGATTTTCTACACTAAATAAGCTTTCACTCATAGTTAATTATATAAAACTTGACACTCCCCGGTCTAAAGACGCGGGCATTCTACCAGACTCACCGTTAGACGACAGGTTAACACACTTCGGCAAGCTCAGTGCATCGCCAATCGCCCAAGAGGGCAAATCTCCTGTAGGGTAAGTTCCCACCCTACGGCACTTAATCCTAATTTTAGGATGTTAATACTGGCGTTAATATCCCTATCTTCAACAAACCCACAATGATACCTATCTAGTCGCACTTTCTGGAATGAGGATATTGTTTAGCAATTGGGGAATTTGAGATGGACTATCAGCGACAGGAATTTTTGCGGACTCAAAAGCAGCTAATTTACTTTCTGCTGTGCCAAAATTAGCTGAACGTCCGATGACAGTTGCTAAAGTGCCTGTTTGTTGCCAAGTTTGCACTGTTGGTGCGTGTATACCGGCAATATAGGCAATTACAGGTTTATCAATGGCTTCAGTAATGTATTTCGCTGCTACTTCTTCACTTTCTCCACCAGGTTGGCCAATTAAAACTATTGCTTCTGTGGTCTCATCTTCATCGAGAATTTGCAGCCATTGCAGGAATGAAGAACCAACAATAGCATCACTACCAATACTAACACTTATTGACTGTCCTAAACCCATTTTTGTCAGTTCCCAAGCTACCTCATAAGTGAGGGTACTACTACGGCTGACAATGCCTACAGAACCAGGTATATAAAATTCACTGGGTTGAGTGCCAAGGAGAATTTTACCAGGGACGATAATTCCGGGACTGTTGGGGCCAATAATTAAAGTTTCACAAGTTTCTGTTTTGCGAAGTAGCTGCACCATATCCAATGGTGGTACACCTGCACTAATGATAATAATTTGTGGGATATTGGCGGCGATCGCTTCTAAAGCTGCATCCAAAACTTGATAAGGTTGAACACAAATAATGGTTGTATCAATTTGTCCAAATTTAGCCACAACCTCCTCAACTAAATTAAATACTGGTAGATTATATATGGTTTGTCCACCAAATCCAGGATTAACACCTGCTACTAAATTCGTCCCATAGGCTTGCATTTGTGCAATATGAGTTGCTGATATAAATTCAAAAAACCCCTGGATTAAAACCTTACTTTCTGGCGTTAAGTTCATAACAAATACGAAAATAATAGAATATTTTTAATGGGTAATGGGTAATGGGTAATGGGTAATGGGTAGTTAATCATAACTATTCACTCTTGCCTATTGCCTATTGCCTTTTCCTTTTCTTAACTACAGGTAACTTAGCTAAACGTACTGCTTGTTTAACTGCCTCATCTAAATTTTCTACAACTATAGGAGATTGATTAGAAGTAGAGAGGTTGGCTAAATATTCTCTGGTATGATTAAATTCTGAACCGGCTAAACGTAGGACTAACTTAGGTAAGTGAGCATCTTGCTGATTATGATTACCATTGGTAGCTGATGACTGGGATGCAGTTTTGCTGCTGTCTAATTGGAGAAAATTGGCAATAATTTCTGAGAGTTCGTTAACTTGAGGAATATTGCCTAAAAAGTTAATCAAAATCACTTGAATATCCTGATCCTGCATTAAGGTTTCTAAACTGCTGAACAGGCGATCGCTAAAGGTAGTCGTCCTAGTATCACTCATAAAAGAATGACGTAAATTAATACATTTACCAGGTTTACCCCCAGCATTAGCAACTGCATCCAATGTTGTTAATACAGAACCTTTGCCATTGCCTAGAATAGCAATTTTCCCCTGCATTTCTAAACTATCACCATTACCTAACAAGCTATTTTTTTTCTGATTACCATGACAAAGATCAATCATTCTTGCCGCCATCTCAGCTATTTCAGGATGACGATTAATAGCTCGTTCATTGACCCTAACTTTACCATTAAGTGCCATGACTTCACCAGTAGAGTTTACACCTAAAGGATGAATCTCTACCAAGTCCAAATCTTTTTGCACAAATAATTGGTATAATTTCTCGATAATATCGCTCACAGATTGGATTAAAGTCCCCTGTAAACCCATTTTTACAGCCAGCCTTCTGGCATAAAATGGCGAAAATTCCTGTTCAACCACTACGTGTTGAATTTTTTCCCCTGCTGTTTCCCATTCGATATTTGCTTCTTTAGAACCCAACAAAATAGGACGACAAAGGGTAGTATCTAAAACTACAGCCAGATAAAATTCCTCTTGAGCATCATACTTCGCTTCCGCCAGTAGTACCTCTGGCAACTGTCCCCAAATTGGTAGATTAAATATATTCTGTGCGGCAGCGATCGCATCAATTGTAGTTTCTACAATCCTCACTCCACCAACTTTTTCCCTTTCCCCTGCTTGTACTTGGGATTTTAGAACAATGGGGTAATGAATTTTCAACCGTTTTAAATCTGTCGGATGATCTATTCTTTGAGATGGTAAGACAGGAATCCCAATTTTACCGAACCATTCTTTAACTTGATACTCCAATAAATCCATTGAGACACACCTTGTATTGATAAGTCCAACACGCTTTCTTTGATGCTATAGCAGAAGGCAGGAGAGAGGAGGTGAAATACCGTTACTGCTGGATAGCACAGTGTGGCGTAAGCCATGTTTTGGTTTTTCAGTTCCTATCTCATTCAACTGCATACTGCTATATCTGAATATTTGACCTCATACTGAAAATTATAGAAGTTGCGTTTGCTTAACTAAAAAATTTATTTTGTCATTGGATTGTCTAATTGATCATCTAGCTGTATAAAAAAATAGAAGTCTAAATCATTACCCCTTGAGTGTATTTTTCGTGACAAATCTAGCCTTGTAGTAGAAACTGATTCTATATCTCTAGTCTCCCATCTCCGAGCTAAAGTCCCTTTGATAATCAAAACTATATAGAAAGAGTGGCGGTAACGCTTTATGAAAGTAACAATTCAACAAGAAGATTTACAGCATTTAGGCAATATTTTGCAGGAAAGACTGGTGGCACAAGTGCCGGATAGACAGGAATTCCAGGTTAAATGCGCCATGAAAAATGATGAGTTAATGGTTTTAACCGAACACCCATCAGAAGTGATAGTTAATACCCAGCAAGTATTTGAAGTGTTAGAACAAGCACTACAATGGCAATTTAACTACCAAACCGAGAAAGTACAATTGTTCTTGAGAAAAGTAGGAGAAAAACGCCCTTATAGTAGACATACTTTATATTTTCAGATTTCTGCCCCACAGACAGACATGGGCAACATTGAGATGCCCACCATAGAGACAGAGAGGGATATAAACTATGTCAGCGAAAGAGACACTCTCATTATCCCTGCCGATTCAGAAAACCCACCACCTTCATTTTTAGATATAGAAGAAGAAGCTATTGAGGATTCCTTTGCTTCTAGCTCCTCTACATCTTTCGGTGATTATTCATCAACCGATACAATTTTATCTCTAGATGAGGATGAATCTGAGCCAATTGAGGAAACAGAAGAAAAGTTTGATCCTTTTGCCAATGTTGCAGTTAAATCGGGAAAAAAGGGACTTTCCATATCCTTACCCCCTTTGCCTGTAGTTATTGGTACGGCCGTAGTTATTGCCCTAGTTTCTGGTAGTGCGGCTTTCTTTCTCCATCGTGGTTGTGTGATTGGAGAATGTAAAGAATTGCAAACAGGACAGCAATTTAAAAATGAATATCCCCAACAAGTGAAGCGTGCCAAATCAGGGACAGATTTGTTGACACTGCAAAAACAACTAGATCAAGTAGTTGAAGATCTACAAAAAATTCCCCAATGGTCTCCCCGTTATCAAGAATCACAGCTATTAGCTAATAGTTTTTCCGAACAGTCAACCAAAATCAAGACGGTGATTACAGCCCTAGAAGCAGCAGGATCGGCACAGAAGACCTCTCAAACACCGCCTAAGAATTTGGATGAGTTACGTAATAGAAAAACCCTATGGAGACAGGCTATTTTGTCATTGGAAATAATTAAACCTGGTCATGAATTTTACAGTATAGTCAAAACTAGTTTACCTACATATCAAAATAGTTTCAAGAGTATTAATCAGCAGTTAACTCAAGAAGAAACATGGCTGCAAAAAATTGCCACTGCCAAAACTGCGGGAGAAGCAGCCACCAAACTGCAAGCTACAGCCAAATCTGCACCAGAATGGCAAAAGGTAGCATCTAATTTCCAAACAGCAATTAATACCTTAAAGGTAATCCCCGTAGATAGTTTAGGAATTGAGGCTGCAAGGAAACTATTGGGAGAATATGAACCAAAAAATGTTGTCGCCCGCGATCGCGCTAAAAAAGAACAAATTGCCGCTACATCCTATCAACAGGCAATCAGAGCCGCTAACCAGGCCAAAGCCTATGATAATCAAAAACAATGGCAAGCCGCAGTTAAATCTTGGGAACAAGCTGTACAAAATGCTAAACAGGTTAGTGAAAATACTTTTTATTTCAATCAAGCGAAATCTCTGGTTGAAACCTATAATGCTTACCTGCAACAGTCACAGCAACAGTACGAAATCTACGGCGATTTAACTTCAACACGGAATGAACTCAATAACACCTGTAAAAACACCATTAAAATCTGCATCTATACCATCGAAAACCAAGAAATAAAAGTCCGTTTAACACCGGAATATGATCGCCTATTTCAAGCTAATAATCCAGAGATACAAGATCATTTCCAACGTTTACAAGAAGCACTCAAAGTCATTAGTCAAAATGCTCAAATGCCTGTATATATCTATAATTCCCAAGGACAGGAACGGTATATGCCGAAGCCACTGTAAAGGCAGGGGAGCAGAGGAGAAATTTCTTACGACTGAACTCCTGCCTCCTGCCTTCTCATATTCCCAGATGATTTTGTAATGCTTGACGCATTTCCTGTACTGGAACAGAGTCTTGTTGTAACCAGATTTTTAAGGCTGCTGCACCTTGTTGAACTAGCATTTCTAAACCATCAATAATAATTGCCCCTTGTTTTTCGGCTAGGTGCAAAAATTTGGTGGGTTTAGGGATATAAATTAAATCGTAGGCGATAGCATCTCCAGGCAAATAAGCAATTTCCTGACTACTTAATGGCGATTCTTCTACATTGGGATACATTCCTATAGGAGTAGTATTTACTAATAGGTAAGCTTGGTGAAGTAGGTTTGGTAATTCTGACCATTCATGGACTTGAAATTGATCAGCAAAGGGTGAATTTTGCCAACTCTGAAAAAATGCTTGTAATTTCTGTAAATTCCGCCCAACAACGTGAATTTCTGCGAAACCAAGTTGAATACAACCAGCTACAACTGCCCTTGCTGCTCCACCATTGCCTAAAATTACCGCTTTTTTCTGAGTCCAATCTTGATGATAGGTAGTTTGTAAAGGCGCAATAAATCCTTCTACATCCGTATTTGTTCCCACCCATTTATCACCTTGTCTAGTAACAGTATTAACTGCACCGATAGCTTGAGCAACAGGAGAAATTTCGGATAATAACGGCAATATTGCTTGTTTATGGGGAATGGTGATACTAAAGCCAACTACACCAATACTAGCAAAACCAGCGATCGCCGTTTCTAAATTTTCCGGTGCAATAGGAAAAGGCAAATACACATAATCTAATCCCAGTTTAGTTAATGCTGCATTGTGCATCAGTGGTGACAGAGAATGTGACACAGGATGGCCAATGACTCCTAAAAGTTTCGTTTTTCCAGTAATCATTTTTATTATTTGTCAGTTGTTAGTGGTCAGTTGTTAAATAATTTAATTTACAATTATTCACAGTAACTTAATATTCCTTCACAATATGCAAACAAGCATCGCTCCCTCTACAAATCCTATTCCTGGTCAATATTGGCAATGGCGCGGACACAATGTATACTATGTCCAAGCAGGAGAACCACATCCTCAGCGTCCACCTTTGCTATTAGTGCATGGTTTTGGTGCTTCCACAGACCATTGGCGTAAGAATATCACAGAATTGAGTGGAGATTTCCAAGTATTTGCTATTGACTTATTAGGATTTGGCCGTTCAGCAAAACCTAATTTACAGTATAGCGGTAGCTTGTGGCGCGACCAACTCCATGATTTTATCAGCGAAGTGATTGGTCAAAAAACAATTTTAGCTGGTAATTCCTTAGGAGGATATGCTTGTTTATGCGTTGCTGCTCAACGTTCTGAAAGTGCTGCTGGTGTAGTCTTACTTAATAGTGCAGGGCCATTTTCCCAACCGGAAAATCAAGTTCCACCTACTCCCAATCCTGTACAAAAAGTTTTAGGAAACTCTGTAAAATGGTTCTTTAAACAACGTTTTGCCCAAGCATTATTATTTCAATATACACGCCAAAAATGGGTAATTCGCCGCACCTTAGAAAAAGTTTACCTTGATAAAAGTGCAGTTACAGATCAATTGGTAGCAGAAATTCAAAACCCAGCTTTTGATAAAGGTGCTTTAGATGTATTTGTTTCCGTTTTTAGTACGCCCCAAGGAGAAAAAGTTGATATTTTACTGAAACAATTAACTTGTCCTTTATTATTATTATGGGGTGAGGCAGATCCCTGGATGAAAGCAAGAGAACGTTCACAAAAATTCCATGAATATTATCCCCAGTTAACCGAATATTTTCTCACGGCGGGTCATTGTCCCCATGATGAAGTTCCCGAACAAGTCAATTCTTATGTACGAGATTGGGTAATGAGTTTAGTAACAATTTAGATGAAGTGATAATATCCCCCGACTTCTTTGATTTATTTTGTCCATAAATTATAAATTGATGTCAGAAGTCGGGAATCTAGGTCAATTAAGTTAAATACAATAACCCCTCCCCGCAAGGGAGGAGGGGGCTAAGGATGAGTTTTAGAGTCATTATTGATAATTAAGGGAAAAACAGGTTTTTCTAGATTATTGCTACCCACAAATATTCTGACTCCTGAATTCTTACAGATATATTTCTTTAGTTATAAATTGCCAAAAATCAATTCTGATAATTACCTCCTTAGACTCACGCATACAAATCGAAAAACTTTAACACTAAAAATAGCACTCATGTTCATAAAACTAGAATTATATAATGACACAATCTTTAGATACAAGACCACAAGTTCTGCAATTACGTAAACTACTTGAAGGTATTGACTGTGGAATGTTAACAACAGTTGATGATAATCATAGTTTACATAGTCGTCCTATGTCAATGTGGAATGAAATTGACAATGATGGCACACTCTGGTTTTTTACCTTGGCCAATTCCCATAAAGTAGTAGAAATTCAACATCATCAACAGGTGAATGTGAGTTTTTCAGCACCTGATCAGCAGCGATATGTTTCCATATCCGGTTCAGCCCAATTGATTAGAGATCATGATCAAATTGAGGAAAAATGGCAGCCAGGATTGGAAATTTGGTTTCCCAACGGGGTAGACGAACCCAATATTGCTTTACTAAAAGTAAAAGTTAATAAAGTAGATTATTGGGAAAGTTCATCTAGTTTTATTCCGCAAACAATTAATTTATTAGAACTATCACGTTGTTAAATTCTAATATCTAAAATACCCAGATACCCGACTTATTGAAAAGTTGGGTATCTAGATAATAAATCATCCTAAAAATAACTTATAGGCAGGATTATCGCTTTCATTCCAATAGTGATAACCAAGACTATCTAAAAATGATTGCCATTCTTCCATTTCATGGGGTGGTACTTGCATTCCTACCACAATTCGCCCATAATCTGCGCCATTATTGCGATAATGAAATAAGCTAATATTCCAATCAGGAGACATAGAACCGACAAATTTCATCAACGCCCCAGGACGTTCAGGAAATTCAAACCGATATAATAATTCATGATCTGCCAGTTGAGAATGTCCCCCAACCATGTGCCGTAAATGTAATTTTGTTAATTCATCATCGGTTAAATCAATTGTTTTTAAACCACTAACTTCAAATTTCTCCACAATTTTCGCCGCATCGGCACGGTTTTCTATTTGCATACCAACAAAAATATGTGCTTCTTTATTGTCAGCAATGCGATAATTAAATTCTGTTAAATTCCTGTTACCAATACATTCACAAAATTGGCGCAGACTTCCCGGTTTCTCAGGAATATTCACCGCAAAGATGGCTTCTCGACGTTCTCCAAATTCTGCCCTTTCTGCTACGAAACGCAAGCGATCAAAGTTCATGTTAGCACCGCAAGCCACGGCGATGAGGGTTTGATCTTGAATTTGTTCTCGTTCGGCGTAAACTTTGGCGGCGGCGATCGCTAATGCCCCCGCAGGTTCTAAAATAGATCGGGTATCCTCAAATACATCTTTGATCGCCGCACAGGTAGCATCGGTATCTACTAAAATAATTTCATCCACATATTGCTGACACAAGCGGAAGGTTTCTTCTCCCACTTCTCGCACTGCTACCCCATCAGCAAACAAGCCCACCTGGGACAAGCGCACCCGATGACCAGCTTTGAGAGATTGACTCATGGCATCAGCGTCTACAGGTTCGACACCGATAATTTTGATTTCGGGACGCAACCGTTTAACATAAGCAGCAATACCGGAAATTAATCCACCGCCGCCAATAGCCACAAATATGGCGTGGATAGGTTGTTGACATTGGCGGAGAATTTCCATACCAATAGTTCCCTGACCTGCGATGACATCAGGATCATCGAAGGGATGTATAAATGTTAACCCTTTTTCTGCTTCTAATTGACGGGCGTGGGCGTAAGCGTCATCATAGGTATTTCCATATAAAACTACTTCTCCTCCCCGTGCTTTCACGGCATTAACTTTGACTAGGGGAGTGGTAACGGGCATGACAATAATAGCTTTTGTTCCCAAACGACTAGCAGATAAGGCCACACCTTGGGCATGGTTGCCGGCGGAAGCTGCAATTACACCTTGTTTCAGTAAATCTGGGGACAGGTTAGCCATTTTGTTATATGCACCTCGCAGCTTAAAGGAAAAGACAGACTGCATATCTTCTCGCTTAAGTAGCAGTTTGTTATTGATGCGGTGGGAGAGGTTAGGGGCATATTCCAGTGGTGTTTCCTGGGCTACATCGTAGACGCGGGCGGTGAGGATCTGTACCAGGTAGTCGCAATACATATCAAGGAGGGAGTTGGGGTTGGATTGTTAATTCTACCGCTTGTTGGGTAGTTGGGGGATGGGTTTTTGTGATGGGGCGATCGCCGCTAATTTTATAGCTAAGATTAAAAATCAGTAAAATGATTGCAAATGATCTAGTAATTCTGATAGTATTGCATACTATAGTTAGCAATGAAAAATTGCTATTGGGGATATGGAGAAAAATAATGTACGACTTCGCATACACTTGACAGAAATACGATTTATATAACTGTCTGTGGTTTGGGAAGCTCGTAATCGCTTATAACTCCAATAGGACTTACGCACGAAGCAATCAAAAACCTGATTCTTTCGTAGGGGTAATTCATGAATTACCCCTACTTTCGTGATGTTTTGCGTAAGTCCTGTCCAATTTTTTGCCAATTTACACTCAACACTAATTACTTTATTAGTTTTCAAATGAGTGACTCTTACATCTGTATCATGAATACCTAACTGGGAGTTAATTATAGGTTTATCAACTATCCATTCTTCAGGGTTTAAAGCTTTTGAAAGAAGACTGATAACCGAAAATTCAAAAGCTTTTCCACGAATCATGGGTACTACTTTTGGATCAGACAGTATAGCTATCAGATATTCACTAGGAATATTATATGTTTGACAAAATTCTAGTAATTCTTCGTGGGATTTCATAAACCATAAAATAAATCAGATATTTGTATTTCTAGTGCTAAGGCAATTTTCTGGACATTAATAAGTGTGATGTTTTTCTCTGCTCGTTCAATCATACCGATATAGGTGCGATGTACTCCCGCTCTTTCTGCAAGCTCTTCTTGAGAGAGATTTTTTTTTAGTCTTTCTTCTCTCACTCTGCAACCAAATTTTTGAAGAATTGGCTCTTTCATTTAAATAGTAAGCTTGATATGTGCCAGAACATTACTAAAATAAACTATTGCTAACTTTAGTTCTACATACTATAGTTAGCAATTAAGACCAGGTTATTATGACACTGTGTCAGCAAGGCTTGATAATAGCAATTACCTTAATTAGTCTTAATTAATCAAGATCAATCACGGTTAGTTTTGTCACTGTATGATAATTTTAAATATGAAAATACTATAATAGAAGTATTATCAGCAGCTAAATGCAGCTAAATTTCAAAATTAGGATGAACTCAGATATGGAAGTACAACATCCAAATAATTCAGAAACTCTTCTCATATTTTTTATCCCATAAATCCTGAATCAGTAATTATTATCTTCCCCCACCCTAGAAGGGTGAGGAAAAATAATGATTTACACCTATAAGAACGGTGTTAAATCTAAATGTTCTTCAATTTGCGTCGCTAAAGAATCTAAAATCTGTTCTCGTTCTTCCCGATAGTTGGATACACCTGTTGGTAAAGATTTTAAACCACGTTGTTGACGCAGACGATTTACCCAAGCCCGCCGCCATGGTCCATTATCAAAAATACCATGTAAATAAGTTCCCCACACAGATTGAGAATTATCTACTAAACCTAAATTATTATCATCAAAGAGTGCTTGACAGGATTTTTGATCGGCGGAGTTTTCACTGCGCGATAGCGAAGGGCTAGTGCAAGTAGTTCGTCCTTGATGAATTTCAAAACCGGCTACAGGTAAGCCTATTTGCGGATAATTAGAAGTAACTTGGCGCTGACGGGCAATTTTTTGACCTGTAATTACAGTTTTTATAGGTAATAAATTTAACCCTGGATATTTACCCGCCTGTCCTTCTACTCCCTCTGGATCGGCTATGGTTTGTCCCAGCATTTGGAAACCGCCACAAATTCCTAAAACTGTCCCTCCAGAAGCAGCATAGTTTTGAATTGCTTCCGCCATACCGCTTTTTTGCAAGAGGATTAAATCTGCAATGGTGGTTTTTGTTCCTGGAATAATTACTGCATCAGGATGTCCTAAATCTTGCTTGGGTAATAAGTATTTTACCCTCACAGATGGTTCTGATTCTAAGGGATCAAAATCAGTAAAATTGGCAATTCTGGGTAAGCGGATCACGGCAATATTTAACTCAGCAGCCGTTTTTGTGGTTTTCCGTTCTAGCAAGTCTAATGAGTCTTCCGCCGGAAATAACTGTTCCATGTAGGGAACTACACCTACCACAGGTATACCTGTACGTTCTTCTAACCATTTAATACCCGGTTCGAGAATTGATCTTTGTCCCCTAAATTTATTAATCAAAACTCCTTTAATTAAGGCGCGTTCATCTGGGTCTAATAGTTCTAATGTGCCAACTACATGAGCAAATGCTCCACCTCGATCAATATCAACTACTAGTAAAGTAGGTGCATTGAGATATTTTGCTACCCGCATATTAGTTAAATCTCGATGTTTGAGATTAATTTCTGCGGGACTACCAGCACCTTCGCAAACTATGGCATCAAACTCTGTGGATAAAGATTGTAGGCATTCTTGAATGGTCTGCCAACCAATTTCAAAATAGTCTTGATAATAGTCTGCGGCGTTGACTTTACCAACGGCCTTACCTTTAAGGATCACCTGAGATGTCATATCTCCTTGAGGTTTAAGCAAAATGGGATTCATTTCTACTAATGGTGCTACTCCAGCCGCCCAAGCTTGCACCGCTTGAGCGTATCCTATTTCTCCACCACTGGCAGTTACATAAGCATTTAAAGCCATATTTTGCCCTTTAAATGGGGTTACTCGCCAACCACGACGGGACATAATCCGACAAATAGCTGTTGTTATCAGTGATTTACCTGCGTGGGATGTTGTTCCCACTACCATGATTGATTTCATTTTTAACTACAATTTAATATGTTTAGATTTGATAGTGCATCGGTAGATAACTTGTAATTTTTCAACTGATAGCAGGGTGTGCGGTGTGGGGAAGTAGAGGAGCAGAAGAGAAATATATTATTCTTTTGCCTCCTGCCTTCTGCCTCTTCCCTTAAAAGGGTAAACGCAACCAACGAGTGATAAAATCTTGAATGCGATCGCTCAATGAAGGACTACGCCAGTTTTGATTTGTTAATTTGCCGATCAGTTGATGACCTAAAGGAGTGAGGCGAAAACTATCTGTAATGCCTTGTCCATCAACTTCTCGCCGCAATACTCCCACATCAATGAGCCAAGCTAAAGCATTTTCACAGGCTAATTCTGACAAGGCGCGGTTAGTATAATTCTGTTTTACCCCTTTTTCCATGGCTATAGATCCTAGTTGGATGCTTTGACTGGTCATGGCTATAAACAAAGTCAGGTTAAAGGGAGAACATAAAAGCGATCGCTCGGCTCGTTCTAGCGCTTTATCAGTATAAACTAGGGGTTTGAGGTTGGGCGAATCTACGGCAAACATTGGCATTTTCTTTACTCTAAATGGTGCTTTTTGTCAATACTTTGAAAATAGATAATTCTCGTTGAGAATATTCATGAACAATTTATATAAATATTGTAAATTATTGTAAAATTTTGATTGCATGAAGATTTTTAAACAGGATAAGGTGAATCATGGCTTTAGCAGTTGGTGCAGTTGCACCTGCATTTACCACCAAAGACACTAATGGGAACACAGTTTCATTATCTGATTTTGCTGGTAAAACCGTAGTTCTCTATTTTTATCCCAAAGATGACACACCAGGCTGCACCAAACAAGCTTGCAGTTTCCGGGATGCTAAGGACAAATATGTCAGCAAAGGTATCGTGGTGCTAGGCGTGAGTGCTGATGATGAAGTAGCTCACCAAGCATTCACCTCTAAGTATAGTCTCAATTTCCCCTTATTGGCGGATACTGATAAGAGCATCATTAAAGCTTATGATGTTGATGGTGGCGGTTATGCCAAGCGTGTTACTTACATTATTGATGGTGATGGTAAAATCATTCATGTTGATGCCAATGTGAATACACCTACTCACGCTGATGATGTTTTAACAGCACTGGGTTTATAAGAGAGGGCAGGAGTTTAGGGGGAAGAAGAAGATAATTTTCTCCCCTGCTCCCCTGCTCCCCTGCCTTCATCACTTACCTGCTGGGGGTACAAGTAAAGGCAAGAGGTTTTGATTGAGGTTAGATGTATTTGCTGGTGTATTTGGGTTTTGTTTTTGTGGTTGAATTTGCAGACGTTTTAGTTGTTCAGCCCTAAATGCTTGTGCAGCTAAGTCTAATTGTTGATTTTGTTCATCAGCATTCCATTGAATATTACCAAAGTTAGCTTGATGAATCATATTCAACATATTAAAATCCCCAGAACCGTTAGATAGAGGATTAGTATTGCGATAGCCGCGCTCGCCGAAGGCATCGCTCTCCAAACTGTTAAAAGGTTGATTAGGATCAGCTAAACTAGGTTCTACTGCTAACATTGAAGCCAAACTAATGCCGGCAATAGTGGCAATAATAATTGTGTGAACTTGTAAAAATTGTCTTGACATGGAATTTCCCCTCACTCATATTCTGCTTTCTATATTAAGCAAGTGTTCGCCGTAGTTGGGGTTGAATACTGACCAAAGCCAAAATTGCAAAACCCAGTAACACTAATAACGCGCCTCCAAAGGTAACATCACCCCAAAAAGCAGACATTACTATGTCATTTATTCCCCAACTGCTATGTAGATACAAGTAACGAATTGGTTCAATAGCATAACTCAGAGGGTTGAGGGTAACAACAACCTGCAACCAACCAGGCATAAATGATAAAGGTGCTAAGGCGGTACTGGCAAATAATAGCGGTAGATTAGTAACAAAAATTACGGCTATCAATTCAATATGTCCCGGTAATGCAAAGGCTAAACCCAGAGAAATGGCGGTGACACCCAAAGCCAGTAGAAAGACAATGAGAGCGATCGCACATAATCCTGTAACATCAGGTAAGCCAGCCCCTAAAAACGCCGCCGCTCCCACAATTACCGCCGCTTGCAGCAAACTTTGGCTAATGATAAAAATAGCAGAAGCAAAAACAATTGAAAAGCGCGAAGCTAAAGGCGCAACCAGCAAACGATTTAAAAAGCCAAATTCCCTATCAAACATGATCGGTAAACCAGCATTTAAAGCCCCAGCAAAAGCAGTAAATACTATTACACCAGATGCTAAAAATTGTCCGTAATTTGTCGTACTACCAAACAAACCTTTGGGAGCATTTTGGAATAAAGCGCCAAATAAAACCAACCACATTACTGGTTGAATAATACCCGCCACCAGGGTAGAAGGGCGGCGTTGTAGTTGAATAAACAGACGACGAGTTAAAGCAAAAGTTTCTTGAACAATTTCGCCCAAGAAATTAGAATTGGTATCACTAACTACAGCAGATGATGTTAATTGTTGCCAGTTCATCGCTATTTTATCAGTATTCATAGAAGATGCCAGAAAGAAACGGTATCAATTATAAACATCTGTGCTATTTTGAATCAGCAAAGAATATTTACAATTCTTAATACTACATTATAACAAAAATCATTACAGTACCATCGTGGACTAATCTTCATAACAACGAATTCTGAGGATATTTCAGGTTTTGAAGATGAGTTTTTTTCCACATAGTGAAAATGCTTAATTGTCTGAATCAGGATGTTCAGGATTAGAGGATTTACAGGATTTTTTATGAATATTTATCTGGGGATGTTTCAGGTTTTTAAGATAAGTTTTTTCTTCATCTTGAACCCACATTCCGCACATAAAATCCACTTCTGAATAATTACCCCGAGGATATCGTGACTGGGAAACAGATCGGAAGAGCACACGTCTGAACTCCAGTCACTCTCGCGCATCTCGTATGCCGTCTTCTGCTTGAAAAAAAAAA